>JAEEGJ010003928.1_pt1 | contig 53037 bp, 41 predicted proteins | sample 8958761 | NCBI WGS metagenome assembly JAEEGJ01 (sample SAMN16246546, study PRJNA631951) | gut metagenome | biome: gut microbiome; feature: rumen; material: RS-attached | host: Bos | place: Iran: Karaj | collected 2018-10
GTGCAGGGATAAGCGGCATGTCACTTGACTGGAACTTGCCGCGCACGTATGAGAAATCAGCCCCCAGATGCAGGGCGTGAAACGGATGGCAATCGGCAGCGAATTCCGCCCCGTACAGCAGTGCATCAGTTGCATCATAACGGTACTCGTCATAGCTCTCAATAACATTGCCTGTCCGCAAGGCGTAGATATAGTTGTCAATGCGGTTGCAGAACAGGGCAGCGGTCAGAGACACGTGCTGCAACTGTAAATCAGCCCCTAGATCACCCTGCAGGCTGAATTCCGGATCAAGCCGGTTGTTACCCTTCTCATAACGTACGGTTCCCTCATGTACGCCGTTCGATGCCAGCTCGCTAAGGTTGGGGGCACGGAACCCTCGTGCCACGTTTGCCCTCAGATTAAGGTTTCTGGCTGGCGAATAAGCCAGGCCGATGCTACCGGTCAGTCCCGTAAAGTCACGTTCAAAAGCATCGAACTTATCCTCCAGATAAAGGCTGCTCAGATGGCGCATATCGGCCCTGACACCTCCAGCCAGCGTAAAGCGGTCCCAGTTCTTTGTAGTTGTCACAAACAGTCCGGCATCAAACAGTCGGTATGCAGGGATGAGTACCTCCTCACCAAGATTGTCACTCTCCTGGTACATTCCGCCCACACCAGCCGCCAGACGCCAGCCGTCGGCAAACTCATCGGTGGTGTAGCGCAAGTCATAATTCATGGTTGAGAGTTTGAAATCAAGCTCAGCCTCATCGGACTCTTCCTCAAACTCCTGACGGCGGTTCTGTTGTAGGCCGATAAGCAGTTTCAAGCTGCCGGGACCCATCACAAAAGAGTTGTCCAGCACCGCCTTGTAATGGTGCACCTGCTGGAACGGCAACTCTACGGCATAACCTGTAGGGCCCTCCAAATCCCCGTCCTCGTAACCTTCGGTCATGCCCGGAGTAAGGTGATAATAGCCCAACGTAAGACGTGAGAATCCCCAGTCACGGTTCAGACCCACCTTGCCGCTGGCCGCGCGCTCCCGCAGCTGGGTACCCGGCACAAGCCCGTCGGCGGCGTTGCGGAATGCATGTGCGTACTTATCGGTAAAACGAACGTCCCAGACCGTTCCACCACGGTTGCCGCTCTGGTGTACGGAATAGGCTGCCAGGCCGCTGTTGGTCTGATACTCGCTGCTCACTCCGGCAGAGAGCGTTCCATCCTCAGGAAACGGATTGGGGTTGAGAATGATTACGCCTGCCAACGCATCGGACCCGTACATCAGACTGGCCGGACCTTTCAGGATTTCGGCACTGCCCACTGTCTCGGCATCCACCTCGATTCCGTGTTCATCACCCCACTGCTGGCCCTCCTGCCTTATTCCGTCGGCCAAAAGGATGACCCTATTATATCCCATGCCGCGAATGACAGGCTTTGAGATGCCGCTACCAGTGGTTACCTGACTCACGCCGGGTATGGTTGCTATCACATCAATGATATTGGTCGATGCCCTGCTCTTGAGCGTCTGTGCATCGGCCACGCTTATGGCCGATGGGGTCTGGCTCAGACGGCTGGTTCCGGTCAGTCCCGTAACCGTGATTTCATCGAGTTTAAGGTGTTTATAGAATATATCGGTACTGTCTTGGGAATATGCGGCAGTATGCGCTGCTATGCACAGCACAGCCGCAATGATATTATTTCTTTTCATTGTGGATTATAGTATCTTGATTAATAATGGAATATGAGGACTATTCATGCGGACAGTCCATTCTCTTTAATTATCAACAAGATACCACAGGAGGAGCACGTGATTTGGATCGTTCCTGCCAACCTGCCTGCAGGCTAACCGGAACGACAGGGCAGTCAATGTCCTGAACTACGGAAATGACAGACTGAACCGTGGGAGTGATTTCCAGCTGGACAGTCGAAATGAATCGGCATATCCGGCAGTCATCAAGTCCGCCATGATTTATAAAGATATAATGGGAACTCTGTCCCTCGCTAATCTCACAGACGGCATTCTGCTGAACAGGCTGGTGACGGTGGAACGATGCAAGCAGCAACGCCTGCACAAATACCGCCAGCAACACTATGGCTGATAACCTTTTACGCCTGTTCCTAATCACGAAAATGCTCCCAAAAGATGTTTTGACGGGACAAAAGTACAAAAACGCACAAAAGGGGTCAGTCCCTAATTGTACATTTTTTATTAATTTTGCGTAATAACATATCAGGACTATGGAGAGAGGCATAGAATATCTGCAGCTGCTGGCCAAGAGCTTCCCAAGCATTGCGGCGGCATCGACCGAAATCATAAACCTGGAGGCAATCCTCAACCTGCCCAAGGGGACTGAGCATTTTGTGACCGATATCCACGGTGAGTACGATGCGTTTGACTACGTGTTGCGATCCGCATCGGGCGTGATACAGCAAAAGATAGAGACTGTATTCGGCGATGAACTGAGTGTGGACGAGAAACGCAGCCTGAGCGCCCTGATCAGTTATCCGGAAGCAAAGCTGCGTGTGCTAAAGGCCCAGATGCCCGATATGGACGAGTGGTACAAAGTGACTCTAATGCAACTTATTGCGGTGCTTACTCGCGTATCGTCACGCTACACACGCTCCAAGGTACGCAAGGCCTTGCCTAAAGATTATGCCTATATAATAGAGGAACTTATACATGAAACCCTGGGTACGTTCCGCTCCAAGCACAATTACATTAAAGCTATTGTTGACACCATTGTATCGACCGGACGCGCCAAACAATATGTGATAGCCATAGCCAATGTGACCCGTGACCTGGTGATAGACCAGCTTCATATAATCGGAGATATCTATGACCGCGGTCCCGGCGCACACCGTATTATGGATATGCTCTGCAACTACCGCGACTTTGACATACAATGGGGTAACCACGATGTAGTGTGGATGGGAGCCGCAGCCGGAAGTGCCGCCTGCGTAGCCAACGTGTTGCGCAACAGTCTGAAGTATGCCGATATGAGTACGCTGGAGGATGGCTACGGCATAAACCTGCTGCCGCTGGCCACGTTCGCAATGGAGACCTATGCTGATGACCCGTGCTCCCTGTTCGGCCCCGTAAAGTCCGATGACACTCCTGCCGATATGCCGCCCACGCGAATCATGTCGCAGATGCACAAGGCCATAGCAGTAATCCAGTTCAAGCTTGAGGCCGCCGTAATAGCACGCCATCCGGAGTTCGGGATGGAGGGCCGCAACCTGCTGGACAAGATGGACCTTAAGCGCGGCATAATAACCATAGACGGTCATGAGTACAAGCTTCTGGATACCAACTTCCCCACTGTTGACCCAGCTGACCCCTACCGTCTTACTCCTGCCGAGCAGAACGTGATAGACCGTCTGGTACACAGTTTCACCAACAGCCAGGCGCTGGCCCGCCACATGGAGTGCCTGTTCACTCACGGATCGCTCTATCTGGTTCACAATAACAACCTGCTCTATCACGGCAGCGTGCCATTGAATGAGGACGGCTCACTGGCTTCAATGAACATCCAGGGTGTTGATTACAAAGGCAAGGAGTTGTTTGACACAATAGACAAGTTAGTCCGTACTGCATATTACGCATCGGATGATGACCCCATAAAGGATTATGGCCGTGACCTGATATGGTATCTGTGGTGCGGGCCTGTCTCGCCTCCGTTTGACAAGCAGCGCATGGCCACCTTTGAGCGTTATTTCATAGCCGATAAGGAGACGCATGAGGAAAAGAAAGGTAACTATTACCATCTCAAGAACCGCCGTGAAATATGCGAGATGATTCTGCGCGAATTTGGCATAACCGATATGGAGCATGCCCACATCATTAACGGTCACATACCCGTAAAGGCATCCAGCGGCGAAAGCCCCATAAAGGCCGATGGCCGCCTGCTGGTAATAGACGGAGGATTCTCCAAGGTCTATCACCAGACCACCGGAATAGCCGGCTACACGCTTATCTACAACTCGCACGGAATGCGTCTGGTACGCCATCATCCGTTCGAGTCAATCCAGCAGGCAGTGGCCGACGGTATGGACGTGATTGCCTCCACCCAGGTTGTGGAATACTCCGAGAAGCAGTTCCTGGTACGCGACACAGACAAAGGCAAGCGCCTTATGGCTAAGGTTGAAGACCTGCGCGCCCTGCTGCAGGCTTACCGCACAGGTCTGATACGGAGCTGATGTTTTATTCATAAACAAATTAAGGGAGGATTGGCATCAATCCCCCCTTATTTTTCGCTCTATCCTAAATCATTTCTTAGGTATTGCAGCAAGCACAGCCTTAAGGTAGTCCCATACCTTCTGCACGGACGGGATGTAGCAGCGCTCGTCGGGTGAATGGGGACTCATGAGTGTGGGGCCGAACGATACCATATCCCAGTGGGGATAGGCTCCGCTCAGGATACCGCACTCCAGGCCGGCGTGTATGGCCATAACCTTGGGCTCGGCGCCGAACATCTTCTTGTACTCTGTCTTCATTACGTGCAGGATGGGCGATGCGGCGTTTGGTGCCCAGCCCGAATAACCTCCGGCAAGTTCAACCTTGCAACCGGCCAGATGGCCCAGGCTTTGCATACGCAGTGCCAACAGCTCCTTGGCTGTATCAACTGAACTGCGCAGCAGGTTCACGATAAAGAACTCACCTTTGTATATTTTGACCATAGCCATGTTGTTCGATGTCTCCACCAAGCCAGGCATCTGGTCGCTCATGCGCTCCACGCCATCGGGGCAAGCCAGGATGGTCTCTATATAGCGCAATGCTGCTTTCTCCTCCACATAGAGGCACTCATCGGGATCACAGGTCTCACCCGGAGCGCACTTATATGGCTCAAATACGTAGTTGCAGCCCGGATCAGTGGCGGCATACTCTGCCTTAACCTCGGCAAATACATCGGCTACGACCTTCTTGGCAATCTCCAGCTTGGCGGGATCAACATACACGGTTGCAAAGCACTCACGCGGGATTGCGTTGCGCAGGGTGCCGCCCTCCATGTCTATCAGCTTGACATCGGCCTTGGTAAGCAGGGCGTACATAACGCGTGCACCCACCTTGTTGGCGTTGGCACGGCACAGGATGATATCCATACCTGAGTGACCGCCCTGGAATCCCTTAACAGCCAGACTGTAGCAAAGCCAGCCCTTGGGCTCAGGCTTACGGTCATACTTGCCCAGAATTGATACATCCAGGCCACCTGCACAACCGATATAGAGCTCACCCTCGGTCTCTGAGTCAAGATTGAGCAGGATATCGCCCTTGAGAACACCCGGCTTAAGGAGATTTGCACCGGTCATACCAGTCTCCTCATCGTATGTAACCAGCAGCTCCAGCGGACCGTGCTTGATATCCTTTGATTCCAGCACTGACAGAGCCAGAGCTACGCCCAGACCGTTATCGGCACCAAGAGTGGTACCTTTAGCCTTGAGCCACTCACCATCAACCCAGGTCTCAATGGGATCATTTTCAAAGTCATGCTTCACATCGGCGTTCTTCTGCGGAACCATATCCATGTGTCCCTGCATGATAACGCCCTTAAGGTTCTCCATACCCGGAGTGGCGGGCTTACGCATGATCACATTGCCGGTCTCGTCGGCAAAAGCCTCTATGTTACGCTGTTTTGCCCAGTCCAGAAGCCATGCACGGATCTTCTCCTCATGCTTGGACGGACGCGGCTGACGGGTAATCCCGTAAAAGTTATCCCATACGATTTTGGGCTGTAAGTCTTTGATAGTCATATTCTCTTTACTTTAATTGGTTATTCAGTATCTTCTTGCCGTTTATTATGACGATGCCTTTATAGTCATCGCCTACTATGGAACCGCCCAGATTGTAGCGGGTACCATTGGCGTTCCTGTCATCGGGAGTGATGTAACTTACCGCATTCGGGTCAAGGGTAAGTTCAATCCTGTCTATATTGCAGTACGCACCGTCTATGGTAACGCGAAGTATCTGGAGCCCTGCATCAAGATAACCCAGGTCACCTGTTACAGACTGATAGTTGCTCCAGCTGTTATCGCCTGTCTGCGGAATATTGACCTTGCAAATATTGTTTACGCCGTTGTTCACTATGCCAATCTGGAATCCGCTGTTCGATACGCCCGAACTTGCTACCACAGAATACTTGTAATTACCTGCAGAAAGTACATTGACGGTATATTCAAGCCACTCGCCATCGGCGGTATTGCCAATCACTATTCCGCCGTTGCGGGCCTTAAGGTCAACGCCTGCGTTGTCTGTACGATAGTTGGCGTCACCCTCATCATCAGAGTCCGAATCGTGGAATGCCACTCCTTCACCACCCTTGTCAAAATCCTCTATCTGGATTGTTCCGGGAATCTCTATCGGAGTGCCTCTGAACGGCTCACTCACCTTAAGGCTGTATGTAACTATGTCCGATTGTCCGCCTTCAGCGTCTGTGGCTACAGCCTGGAAGGTATAGTTTCCTCTCTTGGTAGGCCTGAAAACATATTCATAAGGAGCCTGAGTGAAAGTCTTGATCAGTGTGGTACCCTGGTACAGCTTTACGTTGGCAATAGCGACCTCATCGTCATTGACATCCACTTTTATAGTGGTGCTTCCGTTAACTACTACAGGAGCGGAACTCATGTTCAGCTTTATGTTCTCATTGTAATCAATCCTGTCCAGCACTATCTTGTCTATGTTGCAGTTGCTGCCGGTTATGCTCAGACGTATTATGTTCCTGCCCTCATTGAGAGCTGCCTTGAAACGGCCGGTGATAGTGGTATATGTACTCCAGTCGCTGCTTCCGGTCTGAGGCACCGATATGGTTCCTGTCAGATCCGTAAGGTTATCATTATCATTCAGTGAAAGACTGAATGATGAACCTGTGGTGCCCGATGATGCGTATGCCGTGTAAGTATAAACGCCGGCCTCCTTAACATTCACCGTATATTCAAGCCATTCGCCGTTTGAGGTATAGCCAATGGCGTGACCGCCATTGCCTGTCACAATATCTACTCCTGTACCGTCAGAACGGTAACTGTTGCCGTCACCGTCGGCGTTGGCATCAGAATCATGATATGCTATGCCCTCGGGGCCCTCGTCAAAATCTTCGGCCTGTATGGTACCCGGCAGCTCTATCGTCTTATGGGGCATACGCGGATTATAGGCCGTAAAACCGGACAGACGTTCGTATGTGGTACCGTCATCGGCATAAACCACAGCCCTCAGGTTGTACTTGCCGGTTGTTACAGGTACGTATTCCGTCACATAGGGTGATTCGGTCAATGTGGCTATCAGGTCATCGTTGACATACAGCTCAATATAGTCTATTGACTTGGTCCTCATGCTTGCCCTTACTGTGATAGGCACCAGTTCACCCTTGGTTACGGTTATGGATGCCGGCTTGACATAGACCGATGCCTCCTTCTTCATTCCCGGGAACGGACTTTTGGCAGTCCTGGCAGCCTCCGATTTCATGTAGGTGCGCAACCACTCCATTGCGGGACGGTCACTGCCGTCGCGGATGATGCCTGAGTTACCGTCGGTTGTCCAGGTGGTGCCGTAGATGTATCCCCACAGGGTTATGCCGGCACAGTAGTCTGACTGCCACATATAGGGAATCTGGTCTTTGTACTGCTGCAACTGCTTGGCGTCATCGGTGGTGCCAATGTCATACTCGGTGCTGTACATGGGCATCTGCAGTGCGTTCTGTATCTCGGTCATGGCGTTCTTGAAATCGTTGAAGCTCATGTCCGTAAGGTCATGTGACTGGCAGCCGTATGCATCTATGGGAGCACCTGCGTCGCGCAGTATCCGCACCAGGTCTATGAACTGGCTTTTCTGCCACTGGAAAGTGTTATAGTCATTATATATAAGTATGGCGTTTGGCCAGCGCTCGTATGCCAGCTCAAAGGCCTTTATTATCCAGTCATAGCCAGTTGCGCCGTCGCCGCCCAGGGCGTTCTTGTAGGGTGCGGGAGCGTGACCGGGAATAGCCTCGTTCACCACATCTATCATTTCAAGGTCAGGATAGTGGCGCTTGGCCTCATCAAACCACTCCACAATGGCCTTGTACTGCTCGGAAGTGGACAGGTCGTCCATCCACCCGGGATACTGTCCGCCCCAAATCAGCGTATGGAACTTGAACGGGAAGTTGTGGCTTCTGGAATAGTTGTAGGCGGCGTCGTTCCAGTTGAAACGGCCGCGGGCACTACCTTCTACCGAGCCCCATTTGGTCTCGTTCTCACAGGTAATCTGGTTCCACAGGGTGTAATATTTCTCATTGCCGTAATCAACCTGGTAACGGGTGGTTATGTTGCCCAGGAACTTGTCAGGATTGGAAGAGAGCTGTGCACCTGCGCCTGCCGGGAACAGACATATTGCAACTAATGTGAAAGCCTTGATACTGATTCTCATAGCTATTGGTTGTCTTGATTAACTGATGTGCAAATTTATGCTAAAAAAATGATAATGTCAACGTATGCCGGCGTTTCTTAATGCACGCTGATAACGGGCTGCGTTGGCGTTGTGCTGTGAAAGCGATGAGGTAAAGTTGTGATAACCGCTGAAGTCCTCTTTCGCGCACATATACAGGTAGTTGTGCCTGCTGTAATTAAGCACAGCGTCTATGGAGCGGGTACTAACAAACCTTATTGGTGCAGGAGGGAGGCCGGGGTACCTGTATGTGTTGTAAGGCGAATCCACCTCCAGATGAACCTTGAGCACACGCTTGGGCCTTTCTCCGCCTAATGCGTAAATCACGGTGGGGTCGGCCTGCAGCAGCATATTCCTGTGCAGGCGGTTCATGTAGAGTCCGGCCACAACCGGCATTTCATCGGTCTTGGCTGTCTCCTCCTCGACTATGGATGCAAGGGTTGTTACCTGCTCAGGGGTAAGACCTATGCTGCCGGCTTTGTCCAGACGTTCCCGGTTCCAGAAACGGTCCCGTTCCTTTACAAGGCGGCTTATCAGGGCATCGGCCGATATATTCCAATAGACCTCATACGTATTGGGTATGATCATGCAGAAGACTGTGGCAGGAGTGTATCCCAGCGAGTCCAGGAATGATGCATCACAGAGTCTTGACGCTATCTGTGCCGAGTCTGTCATTATCTGGCCTGCAATAGCGCGGGCCATCTGGCCTACGGTACGGGTGCTGTTTATGGTAAGACGGACGGGAGTCTGTGCGCCGCTCAGCAGCATGTTTGACACCTGCTTGGGAGTGGCTCCGGATTTTACTGTATAGCAGCCGGTATGTATATGACTGTCATAGTCACGGCGCTTGAGCAGATAATCCAACGCCTTGGTTCTGGCATCAGGGTCAGATTCCAGTATGCCTGCCAGTATGCTCTGCCTGGTATCGGTGGGTGTTATAAATATACGGTAGTCATCACATACCGAAACAGGTGTGGTAAAAAGCCTGTAAAAATAAAAAACGGCTCCGGCTCCTGTAACAAGCAGTACTGCGGCAATTATAATGATAATTCTCCTGACCATCGTAGTTTGATGTATATGGGTACAAAAATAGTGATAATGTACGTTCCATGTGTGGTTTTTTAATAACTTTGCCTACATCAGACTAACAACAAACAATTAAATAATGAGAAAAATCTTTTTCCTGCTTACTCTGACGGCAGCCCTGTCAGTAAGCGCCAAGAGTGAAGTTACAGTCAATGTCCACGCCGACAAGCCCGGTGCAACCATCAACAAGAACATCTACGGACAGTTCTCGGAGCATCTGGGAACCTGCATCTACGGCGGTCTGTGGGTAGGTCCGGAGTCATCAATTCCTAACACCAACGGATACCGCAATGATGTGCTGGCCGCGCTCAAGGAGTTGGAGGTTCCGGTTATGCGCTGGCCGGGCGGCTGCTATGCCGATGAGTACCACTGGATGGACGGCATAGGTCCCAAGGAGAACCGTCCCGTTATGGTTAACAACAACTGGGGTGGCATTGTCGAGGACAACAGCTTCGGTACCCATGAGTTCCTGAACCTGTGCGAGCTTATCGGCTGCGAGCCTTACATATCACTCAACGTAGGTAGCGGATCGGTAGAGGAGGCTGCCAAGTGGATAGAGTATATGAACGCCGCCGACGGCCCGATGGCAAAGTTGCGCAAGCAGAACGGTCGTGAGGAACCCTGGCACGTAAAATATATAGGTATAGGTAACGAGGCGTGGGGTTGCGGCGGTAACATGCTGCCCGAGTACTACTCGGATATTTTCCGCCGTTACCAGACCTATTGCCGCGATTACAACGGCACACAGCTCTTTAAGATAGCCAGCGGTGCTACCGATTATGACTATGAGTGGACCGACGTCCTTATGAAGAAGATTGGCTCTATGATGAATGCCGTATCCCTGCACTACTATACTGTATCAGGTTGGGTAGGTGCCAAGAAGCCCGCTCTGGACTTTACCGATGAGGATTTCTACTGGTGTCTGGGCAAGTGCCTTGGTATAGAACCGGTTATCCAGAAGCATCTGGCCATAATGAGCAAGTATGACCCCGAGCACAAGACTCCGCTGCTGGTTGATGAGTGGGGTACATGGTGGGAGCCGGAGCCCGGCACACAGCTTTATCAGCAGAGCACCATGCGTGACGCCCTGGTGGCATCACTTTCACTCGATGTGTTCCACAAGTACTGCGACCGCATCCAGATGACCAACATAGCACAGGTGGCCAACGTGCTCCAGTCTATGATCCTGACCAAGGATGACAAGATGGTGCTCACTCCCACATACTGGATATTCGATATGTACAAGCCTCACATGGACGCCACCTACATCCCCACTGACCTGGAGGGTGTAGAGGTTAAGCTTACTCCCAATGAGCGCTATGCCGCCAATCCCGATGAGACCGCCACACGTCCGCTTCCGCTCTTCAGTTCAACCGCATCAAAGAAGAATGGAAAGCTGCACATATCAATGTCTAACGTTAAGCTTAACGAGACTCAGAGCGTAGTAGTAAAACTTGACGGCATCAAGGCCAAGATCGTAACAGGTAAGATCCTTACCAGCGACAAGGCCAGCAATTACAACACGTTTGAGAATCCGAACAAAATTAAGCTGGCTGATTTCAAGGGCGCCAAGATAGACAAGAAGACAGGCGACATCACTCTGGAGATTCCCGCTGCCAGCATCGTGACCCTGGAAGTAGAATGATACAATTGGGGTCAGACCCCAATTGTACTTTTTTTCATTGAAAAAGGTTGCTCAAAACTGAGTGACCTTTTTTGTTTTTGCTTATCTTCGCAGTCGCAATCGCGATAGTAGCTCAGTTGGTAGAGCGTTGGCTTCCCAAGCCGAAGGTCGCGGGATCGTGCCCCGTCTATCGCTCTTGGAAAGGGTTCCAGATTTTGGAACTCTTTCTCGTTTTTCTGGCTTGGGAAGCCAAAGGCTTGTCCGATAGCTCGCTACCCGCTCGCTAGAGCCGAAGGTCGCGGGATCGTGCCCCGTCTATCGCTCAGAAAAAAACGTGCAAAAGGGGGCAGACCCCAATTGCACGTTTTTATGTTTGAGCAAGTGTGTGCCAATAAAAAAACCGCACCGGTGATGTGATGAGAACTCCGGAAAATAAGTTTTGGGTGCCCGGCCTCCTTTGTAATCCACCGACCTGAGGTTACCCCTTGCGGGGCGTGGCCCGCCATTGGAAACCAGAGCCGTTCCCGGTTCTCTGTTTTTATTGATGAGTCTCCCGATCTAACCCGATGCGGTCACCGCGAAGATAATAAAAAAAGCGGATAGAATAACATTCCACCCGCTTTTTAACGTATTTGGCTTATTACTTTACCTTGGCAACGATAGCCTTGAAAGCCTCGGGGTTGTTCATAGCCAGATCGGCCAGCACCTTGCGGTTGATCTCGATACCTGCCTTATGGATGGCACCCATAAGCTGTGAATAGTTCATACCCTCCAGACGGGCGGCAGCGTTGATACGCTGGATCCACAGTGCGCGGAACTCTCTCTTCTTGTTCTTGCGGTCACGGTAAGCATAGGTCAGACCCTTCTCCCAAGTATTCTTGGCAACGGTCCAGACGTTCTTTCTTGCACCAAAGTAACCTCTGGTAAGACCTAAAATTTTCTTTCTCTTTGCTCTTGAAGCAACGTGATTTACTGATCTCGGCATAGTTTCTTCTTTTTTTGAATGCCAGCGCCCTTACAGGTCTTTAATGCTGACAAATCGGTTAATTTCTTTTTTGACTGATCTCTTAATCGGGGGTTATCTCATGCAGAGCAGAGACTTGACCTGCTTGGCGTTTGCCTGGTCCAGCAGAGTGAAATGATCCAGATTTCTTTTACGCTTCTTGCTCTTCTTTGTGAGAATGTGGCTGTGATAAGCGTGTTTTCTCTTGATTTTGCCCGATCCGGTAAGAGCGAATCTTTTTTTGGAACCGGAATTAGTCTTTGATTTCAACATTGTTATTAAAAATTTTGTTTGTTATTTATAACCGTAAGCACCATGCCGGGCTTAACGGTCGGTTTATTCTTTTTTCTCTTCCTGCTTGGGAGCCTCGGCCTTCTTGGGTGCTCCACCCTTCTTGGGCGATATGAAAATTGTCATACGCTTGCCCTCAAGAATGGGTGCCTGCTCCTGCTTTCCGTACTCTTCAAGGTCTTTTGCAAAACGGGCCAGGATGGCCTCGCCCTGCTCCTTGAAAAGGATTGAACGGCCGCGAAAGAAGACGTATGCCTTTACCTTGTCACCGTTCTGCAGGAAACCTATGGCGTGCTTCAGCTTGAAGTTGTAGTCGTGATCATCGGTCTGAGGTCCGAAACGGATCTCCTTGACGTCAATCTTGACCTGCTTGGCCTTGGCCTCCTTCTGCTTCTTTTTGAGCTGGTATATGAACTTGGAGAAATCAACGATCCTGCATACCGGAGGAACTGCATTGGGTGAAATCAGAACCAAATCCAGCTCCATATCGTCCGCTATCTTGAGTGCCTCACGCAGTGAAACCACTCTGGGTTCAAAACCCTCTCCGACTATGCGGACCTCACGGGCACGGATCTCGTCATTGACCTGATACTGATCACTCAAATTGTCTTTCTTCATTCAGAATCTGTTATATTGTTTTCTCTTTTTATCTTATACCTAATTCAATATATTATTCCAAGCGGGCGCAAAATTACCATTTATTTATCATAGAATTGACTTCATCGGCAATTTTTTTACCGAAATCGTCAATTTTCATGTTTCCAAGGTTCTCGGCACCCTGCTTGCGTACGTTAACTTCAGCATTTTCAGCCTCTTTCTCGCCTACCACGAGCATGTACGGGATGTGCTTGACCTCATTGTCGCGGATCTTACGGCCTATCTTCTCGTTGCGGTCATCTACAAAGCTGCGTACTTCATATTTGTCCTCAAGTTCCTTCTGTACCTTGTGTGCATAATCATTGGCCTTCTCTGAGATAGGCAGTATAGCCACCTGGTCAGGTATGAGCCAGAGCGGGAACTTACCGGCGGTATGCTCAATCAGCACGGCAACGAAACGTTCCATGGAGCCGAAAGGTGCGCGGTGTATCATGACCGGACGCTCCTTCTGGTTATCGGAAGCAATGTATTCAAGCTCAAATCTCTGCGGCAGGTTGTAATCAACCTGGATGGTACCCAACTGCCAACGGCGACCCAGGGCATCCTTTACCATAAAGTCCAGTTTGGGACCGTAGAATGCAGCCTCGCCGTACTCAACGGTAGCCTTAAGGCCCTTCTCCTCACATGCCTCAACAATGGCACGTTCGGCTTTTTCCCAAACCTCATCGCTACCCACATATTTCTCATGGTCGTTTGGGTCACGCAGTGATATCTGAGCCTCAAAGTTATCAAAGTTAAGAGCCTTGAAGATTATCTCTATGATCTCCATCACGCGGATGAATTCACCCTTAACCTGGTCGGGACGGCAGAATATATGTGCATCGTCCTGGGTGAAGCTGCGTACACGGGTAAGTCCGTGCAGCTCGCCGCTCTGCTCATAACGGTAAACCGTACCGAACTCTGCTATGCGCAGGGGAAGGTCACGATATGAGCGGGGCTGTGACTTGAAAATGCAGCAGTGATGGGGGCAGTTCATTGGCTTGAGCAGGTAGCACTCACCCTCCTCGGGAGTGGTGATGGGCTGGAAGCTGTCCTTGCCGTAGTGATCCCAGTGACCTGAGGTTACATACAACTGCTTTGAACCGATATGCGGAGTGATTACCTGCTGGTAACCGTAACGCTTCTGAATACGTGAAAGGAAGTCCTGAAGACGCAGACGCAATGCTGTGCCTTTGGGCAGCCAGATGGGAAGGCCCTTGCCTACCATATCGCTGAACATGAACAGCTCCATCTCCTTGCCTATCTTGCGGTGGTCACGCTTCTTGGCCTCCTCAATAAGCTCAATATACTCATCCAGCATCTTCTGCTTGGGGAATGAGATGCCATAGATACGTGTCATCTGCGGACGCTTCTCGTCACCGCGCCAGTATGCGGCCGATGTAGCCAGCAGCTTTATAGCCTTGATGGCACCTGTATCAACCAGGTGCGGTCCGCGGCAAAGGTCCGTGTAGTTTCCCTGAGTGTATGTGGTGATGGTACCGTCCTCCAGATCGGCAATGAGCTCGTTCTTATAGCTCTGGCCTCGTGCGGCGAAGAACTTCAGTGCATCGGCCTTGGAAATCTCCTCACGTACCAGCTTCTCCTTCTTCTGGACCAGTTCCTTCATCTTGGCCTCTATGGCGGGGAAATCACTCTCCTTGATTACTACGCCTTCGGGCGGCATGATGTCATAGTAGAATCCCTTCTCGATTGCGGGACCTATACCGAACTGTGTGCCGGGATAGAGTTCCTGCAGAGCCTCTGCCATAAGATGTGCGCTGGTGTGCCAGTAGGCGTGCTTGGCCTCCTCATCCTCCCACTTGTGCAGCTTTATTGTAGCATCGGTGGTTATGGGGCGGTTAAGCTCTGTTATCTGGTCATTCACACTGCAGGCCAGCACCTCCTGTGCCAGTCTCTGGCTGATGCTCTCAGCAATCTCATAACCGGTTACGCCGCTTTCATATTCGCGTACGGAACCATCGGGAAACGTAATCTTTATCATGTTGTCGTTTTGTAATTTCTTTTAAGTTCGCAAAGGTATCAAATTCTTTTCAATCAGTCACCTTTTGAAAAGCGCTTTATGATGTTGTATGCCGAATAAATGCCAAGTTCGCCGGCGCGGCTCAGGTCACTGAAGGCTTCGTCCATGCGGTCCAGAAGCACCAGTACCAGTCCGCGGTTGTACCAGGCCTCGGCCAGAGTCTCGTCAAGCTCTATGGCCTTGTCCAGATCAACAAGTGCCGCATGAAGGTCATTGGTCATGGCGTAGAATGTTCCGCGGTTGTAGTACGCGAACGCGAATGAGGGTTCCAGGTCTATGGCGCGGGTCAGGTCCCTGATGACGAACTGGTATCCGGGATCGGAAATATTTTCACGGATTAAGGAGTTGCCCTGTTGCAGGTCCATATCCTGCTCGGCGCGCCTTATCTGTATGGAACGTGCCCTTACCTGTGAACGGCAGAACCATACCGCCCAGTTGTCCGGATTCACAGACACAGCGTTGTCCAGATCCTGCTCTGCATTGGTAAAGTCCTGAAGCAAGGCAAAATCCATGGCTCTGGCCAGCAGCAGGCAGTCTGCATTGCCGGGATTGTCCGACAGGTTCTGCGTACGCAAGCCTATGTCGGCAAACAGACGGTCTATCTGCCTCTGCTCAAGCTGGACATCATGGTTTTCAAGCACTATCTCCTGCATGAAGCAACCGGATGCGGAGAGTTCATCCACCACCCTGCTCACATGCACCTTGCTTACTGTCTGTGTATGGTCCCTGAAGAATGTAAGGCGGTATGGCTCCAGATACTGGACATCGACGTTACGATTCTGGACCTTGCCTCGGTATTGGCTTGAGAATCCGGTGGAGTTTTCCAGATCCTCATCAACAATTATCTTACGGTAGTTGCGCACGTTCTTATCGGACTTGTTCCTGGTCTTGCCGTCATCTTCCTTGTCATCGTCAGCGTAGCCCATGGCGTTGTTGAAACGGCGGTTCTGTTCACGCAGCACTACCATGGCGTCCTGCTCGGCACCACGCAGATTACCCAGTTTCTCACGTACCTCACTGCGTATCTGGTAACCCTGTATGAACTGCGGATATTCTTCAAGGACCCTGGTCATGTCCTGCTCCGCGCCACGGTAATCACCTGTGTTTTCACGTAGCATTCCGCGATAGAATATGGCCAGCAGGTTATCGGGCTCAGCATCTATGACCATGTCAAAATCCTCTATGGCCCGGTTGTCATCGCCTATCTGGGCACGCAGGTTACCACGGTTGTAATGACCCGTGACACTGGCCGGATCTATCATTATGGACATGTCATAATCAGATAACGCCCCGTTAAGGTTGTCACGGAAATAGCGCACCATTGCCCTGGTAATGTATGCCCCGGAACTTGTAGGGTCAAGGTAAATGGCGCGGTCCATATCCTGTTCAGCCTCCTCGTATCGTTCCAAGCGGGCAAGCATGACACCGCGGTGATGCAGCATGTCGGCATCATACTTGTTGACGTCAAGAGCCTTGTTCACCCATTCCAGGGCTCCTGTGCTGTCGCCCTGCTCCCACAACAGATCGGAACGCATGGCCATGGCAGGCGCATATTTGGGAGATGACGCCAACAGGGTATCGGCAGCTTTTATAGCCTCGTCCTTCCTGTCGCTCCGGGTCAGGCACAAAATGAGATTGTGTCTCAAGGAAACGTTGTCGGGCTCAAGCCGCAGTCCGGCCCGGAAATCACTTATGGCATCATCATATTTAGCCTGATACACACGGGCCAGCCCGCGAACCTGATAACAGTTGACCACGAACGGGTTACGGCTCAAGGCATTGTTGCAGTCCTGCTCGGCACCACGGTAGTCTTCAAGTGAAAGTTTGGCCACGGCCCTGTAAAAATAGGGTTCGGCCAGATATGGCTTGGCGTTGATGACCTGGTTGAAGTACTGGATGGAGAGTACGTAATCATCAAAATAAAGGGCGGTACGGCCCACCGACATCATACGGTCAGTGTTTATCTGAGCCCGCAATGGAGCACAAAGCACCAATAAGGCCGCAGCGCAGGCAATTACGGTCCGCCCTATCCTCATATATTATCTGTGTGATACCTTCACCTTGTAGTCACAGTTGAACTTGCCGGCAGCTATCTGACTCAGGTTCTTCTTGTTCATCTGCCTGCGTAACGGTGACATGCGGTCTATGAAACATTTGCCGTCCAGATGGTCTATCTCATGCTGGAGCACGCGGGCCGGGAATCCCTCAAACCACTCGTCGTGTTCCTGGAAATTCTCATCCTGCCAGCTTACGCGTACACGAGCCGGACGGTTCACCTTCTCATGTATGCCGGGAAAGCTCAGGCAACCCTCCTCATACGGAACCAGAGCGCCGTCAGTCTCCTCTATGTAGGGATTGATGTATGTGCGGAAATAGCCCTTGAACTCAGGCTGGTCATCGGACATGACATCCAGGTCAACCACGGCCAGGCGTATGGGCAATCCCACCTGCGGTGCCGCCAGCCCAACTCCTTCGGCTTTCCTCAGCGTCTCGAACATATCCTGGATAAGCTGCTGCAAGCCCTCATAACTGCTGTCAATTTCCTCGGCCTCTTTCTTGAGAACCGTCTGTCCGTAAGTGTATATAGGTAAAATCATAGTTCCTTGTATAGTTTTGAATCCATAAACGATTCCAGAATGATAGTTGCGCTAACCTCATCCACGAGCGCCTTGTTACGGCGTGCCATGCGTCCTATACCTGATTCCAGGATGGCCCGCTGTGCCATGACCGATGTAAAACGCTCGTCAAACATAAGCACTTTCCTGTCCGGGTACTGTTTCTTGAGTTTCTCCATAAACGGACGTATCTGCTTCATGCTGGCAGAGTCCTCACCGTTCATGTTTGTGGCATGGCCTACCACAATGATATCCACCTGTTCCCTGCCCATGTAATCCGCCAGGAAAGCGGGCAATTCATGCGTAGCCACCGTACCCAAACCGCCCGGAACAATCTTGAGCGGGTCTGTGACCGCTATTCCGGTTCGTTTGGTGCCATAGTCAATGGCAAGAATCCTTCCCAATGTTATTTCCTGTAAAGGATCCAGGCTGCCTGGAAATCCTGATTGTCCGGATATCTGGCTTTGAATTTGCTACGCTCGGCAACAGCCTCCTCCTTGGTATTGAAGGTGGCGCATACCACACGGTAGGTCTTTCCTGCCTCGTTAACCACTACCACGGCCTTGTAACCGTCATTGACAAGACGATCACGCAGGGCATCGGCATTGGCCTTGAGCGAGAAGCTTCCGCACACTATGCTGTATGCCTTGAGTTCCTGGTCGCCCGATACCACCGTCACCTTCTCCTCACGGACCGATACATTTTCTACATCATCAGCCGCAGGAGCCTGTACGGTAGAAACCGGAGCCTCAACTACCGGCTTGGCCTCATCAGCACTTACCGCCTTCTCATAAGCCTCCTTATAGGCACTCTGACTGGTTTTGCAAGCGGAGAGTGAAAGCACCGCTCCGGCAATCAACAAACAACTTGTTATTTTCTTCATAATCATAATTTATATTGTACGCATCAGCGTACTTGATTCATAATATTGAAATTGACGGTATCATTAGCCAGGCATGCGCTGACTATATTCTCAGGTACAAGCTTCCATGTTGATACAGGCTTGACCTTAACCGCCATGTCCATCTCTTTCCTCAATGAGAGGTCTGTAATCATGTAATACCTCAAATCGGCCGCAGATGAACCGTTCAGACGTTTCTGAATGTCAGTCAGCGTCATGCCGGTGGTTCTCAGCAAGGCAGATCCTGTACTGGAGAAAAGTGCAGAACTGATGACAGTCCTGTAATATGAGTCAGGGTCAAACGGCTTACCGTCACTTAATGAGAGTATCCTTACGCGTTTTCCGTTAGGCTGGGTTACATCAATCACATAATCTATCCCTGCCGCCGTGATCAGGCTACTGATGGAACGCCTGGGAACCTTGTTCCCGTTTGAGGATTCACGGTACTTGAGCATGGCCTCCGACCCGCCCGATACTGTGTTGTAGAACATGTCGGCCGAATACTCAAGCAAGTCACGGACCTCACTGCCCTTCAACATGACCGATACCATGGCATTGTCACCCTGGCACAGTGAAAACAGGTCACGCATGCTTATCTCCCTGGAACCGGCCTGAGGCACAGCAAAGAGCGGTGATGCCAGGGATATCTGAGCCCCGTTATACCCCAGTTGTATGGAATGGATATAGTCCATGATGGTTGAATTTCTCCAAAGGATTCCGTTTGCCTCCATCAGGACCGATGTGGTACCAACTACTGAGTCTGCATAGTGTTTCACATCCTCATACCAGCCGGACAGCTTGTCCATAAAACCCTTGTCAGGTTCCTCGGCCGAAATATCCACCAATGAACCCGAAGTATGGACCGACGGGGTCTCCTTATCATCGAATACCACATCTATGGTAGCCACTACAGCCCTGGACACTTTCTCACCGGGGTTAAGCAGCAGGACGGAATCGCCGTTACAGTCAACCTCCTTAAGGCAGCGGGCCTGGTGGTCATGTCCATAGAGTATGACATTGAAACCCGGCACCTGGCTTATGAGCCTGCGCACGGAATTTTCATATACTCCGATATCTTCCAGAACCCTGCCGTTCTGTAATCCTGTGTGAAGCAGTCCTATGACTACATCGGCATTCTTTTCTTCCTTGAGATAAGGAACCCAATGCCTGGCTGTTTCCACGACGTCACGTATATCCAGATCTCCCACACAGTCCGATGGCAATGCGTATTTGGCAATGGGAGTGGTCAAGCCCAACACGGCTATCCTCACGCCTCCCCTGTTGAGCATACGGTAAGGGGGCAGATAGTCGCCGGTTTCCTCAAAACAGGCATTGGCACCAAGTATAGGATATTCCGCTCCGCGGAAAAAGCGCTCGTAGCTGGCTACACGCACGGCAAAATCATGGTTACCCATTACTGAGGCGTCGCATCCCAGGATGCTGAAAGCCTGTGCCGGCAGACTGGGCCTGTGCAACTGGGCCGTCACATCCTGATATACATCAACCGATCCCTGAAGATTATCGCCGGCATCCAGATAGACCACATGCTTGAACTCCTTGCGCTGACGGTTCAGGAAAGTGGAGAACTTGGCAAGGCTGCCTCTCCTCTCCTGGCCTGTCAGACAATCAGTGTCAAAGATCGAGCCATGGACATCGGATGTGCCTACCAGACGGATCGACACGGTACCATGCCTTGGAGAGCAGCCCGCTGCAGCTATCAGCAACGAAGCCGGAATCAGGAAAAACCTAACAAGTCTGCCTTTCATTTCTTTATGAATGACCAGGATTCTATACCCACATTACCTTGTGCGACAATGAACAATTTGGCCACTACTCCCTTGGTTATTGACCACAACGGTACAGTTATATCCGTATAGCCTCTTGAATCAACCTCGGCAACGGTAATGTAGGTACCCCACTTTCCCGGATTTTTTGAAGTGACTGCAATGAGGCCGTTTCCTGATACCCTTGCGGTGAATCCTACGGCACCCTCATCACCGAAATCCACTCGTGACAGGCACATCCATGAGCCGTCAACCATCTCGGCAGTGCATTTGTATGTAGAACCGGATATTGCGTATTTTGTGGTTATCTTGTCTGCCCAGGCCATGGTAGTGCCGGGAACATTCCGGTATGGGTCAAAGTTCTTGAGCTGTTTTACTCCTTCCTGTGTGATTGAGGACGATGACAGATTTGTAATACGTGCCCTGACAGTGTCTACCTTAATCTCACTTATGCAGGAACTCCTGACCTCCATGCCACTGGAAATATCGGAATTGTCAGCCTTCATTGCATTCTTGAGCGTGCGGGTATGATACAAAATGTAATACTTACCCTTGTACTCGACAATGGCGTGATGATTGTTGCCGCCACCGCCGCTCCATGATGCACCGCCAGGATTGTCAAAACACCTGCCTACATACGTGAACGGCCCAAGTGGTTCATCTGACTCCATATATGCAATATTAGCCACTCCGGGAACATTATTGCTTGTCCAGTTGGAACAATAGCTGTAAAGGTACTTGCCACCTACCTTGTTTATCCCCGCATCCTCAAAAAGATACGGAGGATTGATGGTCTTGGGAGTACCCACTATCGATGTCATATTACTACCCAGCTGCACGCAGCGTGCTGTGCCCGGATCAGCTTCCTTACCGTTTGGAACACCGCCGCCAAAGTAGAGATAAGCCTTGCCGTCATCATCAATCAGTACGGCGGGATCAAAGAGCCAAGTAACGTCACCGCAGTTGGCAGTACTCTTGGAAATAAGCTGGTTCATGCCGCTGGGCTGTTTCCATGGTCCGTATGGAGAATCGGCCGTAAGCACACCTATTCCGCTTGCATTGTCGGCAAAATAGAGAAAGTATTTCTCCTTGCCGCCGATAGTCTTGTGCGCTGCGCATGGAGCCCACATATTGTTAGCCCACTTGGCCGGCCCTGTTCCACCGCCCTTGCCAGCCACCGGCTGTGCACCATGATCAGTCCAATTGACAAGGTCATCAGTTGATATTATACTCACATTCTTGCAGTCGGAATAATCACTTTCAGGCACAGGTCTTCCGGTCTGCGAATTGTAAATGTGGTCATCGGTCATATAGACATAGAGACGGTCACCGTCAACCATTCCGAAGGGGTCGGCACCGAACTTATGCGGCATGAGAGGATTATGATGCTCAAACTTCTTGTATGAGGTTGTCTTTACCTTTACCTTGCTGAATTCCGTCTTAAGTTCACTGGGACTTCTTTTGTTTGTACTCACTATATCCGGAACCGACAAAGTTATACTGTCTATGTCATCCAGGACAAAAGAGTTAGTCTTACTGCCGGAATGGATGACCAGGGTGGTATCACTGGTTCCAAAGTCCATGCTGTCAATCGTTACCAGCGAATAGTCAGACATGGCTCCGTCTTTCCATACCGACATGGAACGGAAAGACTGGCTGACAAGTGCCGTGAACGGCAGACATGCCATAACGGCTGACGCCGCCAAACGTCTCATTCCGTAATTCATATACCCAGATCCTTCTTGAATGCCTCTATCTTCTTCATGGCCTGAGCCTGAACCTTAAGGTAGTCAGCCTTGCTGGCCATAGGCAGTTTAGCCTCCATGTAGAACTTGATCTTGGGCTCCGTACCTGAAGGACGTACCGATATCTTGTCACCTGCGGCAGTAAAGTACTGCAGGACATTTGATGGCTCCGGCATGATAAGGTCTGTAACCTTGCCGGCAGCATCGGTCTGCTTAAGCAGCTTGAAGTCCTTGACCAGGACCACCTTCTCACCTGCCAATGACTTGGGCGGGTTGGCGCGGAACTGCTCCATCATGGCCTTGATCTCATCGGCACCACTCTTACCAGGCTTAACTACGCTTACGGCTGCCTCCTGTGAGAATCCGTACTCCTGATAAGCATCCAGCAGCAGGTCCCAGAGGGTCTTGCCGTTCTCCTTGGCCCATGCGGCAATCTCTGCCATCAGCGAGCAGGCCGATACGGCATCCTTGTCACGTACAAAGTCCTCGGCCAGGAAACCAAAGCTCTCCTCACCGCCGCCTATGTAGTGCTTACCCTTGGCGTTCTCATCGGCAATAACTTTTGCAATCCACTTGAAACCGGTGTAGCAGTCAAACATCTCAAGGTTGTTCTTCTCGGCGATGCGGCTTATGACCTCAGTGGTTACGATAGTCTTCACGATATACTCCTTACCTGTCATCTTGCCCAGCTTGGTGTACTGTGTTATGATGTAGTAGAGGAATATCATGGCTGTCTGGTTACCGTTCAGAAGGGTAAGTTCACCCTTGTCATCGCGGCAGGCCACACCCAGGCGGTCGGCGTCGGGGTCCGATGCCATAACCACGTCGGCGTTCAGCTTGCGGGCCAGAGCAAGAGCCATAGTCAGAGCCTCAGGATACTCGGGGTTGGGTGATACTACGGTCGGGAAGTTGCCGTCCGGAATCATCTGCTCGGGAACGCAGTTCACGTTGGTGAATCCCCACTGCTTAAGTGAGCGCGGTATCATAACGCGGCCGCATCCGTGCAGTGGAGTATAAACAATGCAGAGGTCATGGTTGCGCTTAACCAGAGCGGGGTCGATGCAGATACCCTCAATGGCATCCAGATAGGGTTTATCTACCTCCTCGCCTATTATCTGGATCAGGTCCGGGTTGCCCTTGAACTTTATGTCGGCCACCTTAACCTTGGCAACCTCATCAATGATGCCTGTATCATGCGGAGCCAGCACCTGTGCACCATCCTCCCAGTATGCCTTGTAACCGTTGTACTCGCGCGGGTTGTGGCTGGCGGTAACGTTAACGCCACTCTGGCAGCCCAGATAACGGATGGCAAAAGACACCTCGGGTGTGGGGCGCAGGTCATCAAACAGATATACCTTGATGCCGTTGGCGCTGAATATGTTTGCTACGGTCTCGGCAAACAGGCGTCCGTTGTTACGGCAGTCATGTCCTACCACCACCGATATCTCCTTACGCTCTTTGAAGTTCTTGTTGAGATAGTTGGCCAGGCCCTGGGTAGCCATACCCACCGTATAGATGTTCATGCGGTTGGTTCCTGCGCCCATGATACCGCGCAGTCCGCCTGTACCAAATTCCAAATCCTTGTAGAATGCGTCAATAAGGTCTGACTTGTCCTCTTTAGCCATGAGACCCTTGACCTCCTCACGGGTCTTCTCATCGAATGAACCGCCCAGCCACTCTTGAGCCTTGGCAGTTACCAGTCCTAATAATTCGTCCATATATCTTTACTAATAACGTTTATTTGTTTCTATACGTAATTAGCAAAGGTAAGGATTATTTTCCTAATATACGTCTTAAAAGGAAATAGAATTCAATTTGAAAGAAATAAAGCCTGAAAGAGTGGCACGGAATATATCCGGGTTTCATTTTCAGCCTCCCGGGAAGCAGGCTTCTATCAATGTCATTCCATGCTCTGCGGAACCTGTCCATGGCCTCCTGCCGACCGGCTATTTCCCTGTTTCTCAACCATAATCCGCATATACCGGTCAGATTTATCCAGCGTTCCCTTTCAAACATGGCCAGAACCCTCCTGTCCTGTCCCGATTCCCGCAGCTGGCGGGCCATCGACGCATTAGCCTCCAGCAGGTCAAGCCTTAAGGCCGATATACCGTTGGTCATACTTTCAGCATGCTGACGGTAATAATATACGCCATTGCACATCCTGACCGTTCCGGAATGCAGGTAATGCATCCTGGTAGTGTTGTCGTCGCTGAACAGGCGACATGACGTATCATACGGGAAACGCCTGAACAGGTCCGTACGTGACACATACAGACCATGTATTGACCAGTCCAGACTGAGCTCGAACGCCTCCTGACCGCTCCACACATCCTTATCTGTACGCATGGGATAAGGCCAATCGGATTCATCGTCAAAATAGACAAGGCTGAACATCACAGAACCTGTATCCGCGTTGGCATCCAGCACTGAGACGGCCTGTTCCAAAGCATCGGCCGACAAACGGTCATCAGCGTCAACCATGGTGATATAATCTCCGTCGGCAATCTCTATGCCCATGTTCCGGGCTACAGCCTGACCGCTGTTAACACCGCATCTTAGCACAACGATACGACTGTCCCTTTGGACATATTCCGAAAGTATGGCGGGTGTGGAGTCTGTCGAGGCATCATCTATACAGACAATTTGGATATCATGGATTGTCTGTGCCAAAAGTGAGTCCAGGCACTCACGCAGATACTTTTGGGCATTATAGGCTGCCACCAGAACCGTCACCCTGCTCATCGATGCGTCTTTTTGCTGAACCTGTCACTTATAGACCTGATGAATGATGTGTGTTTCCTGAGATAATGGAACGAGACGGCTGTCGAAATGACAAGCAACGTCACTCCTGCCACCCAAAACAACACACCCGTCGCAAAGAATGATACGACCCATGTAGCTATTATCAAAGGCAGCTGGACCATGAACACTTTCAACACCCTGCCGTACAACTTCACCCCGTATCTCCTGTGGCTGATGGTATAGACAATGACAAGGTCCGCCACCGCTATCAGCGCCAAGGCCAACCCGGTCATGGTTATACCGCCCAACTTGAACAATCCCACTACCGATGCCACAAAGATGACATCGAAGATTATCTCCTGCAGCATGAATGTACGCGAATCGCCTTTGGCAAGCGAAACATATGCAAGCGGCTGGGTCATTGCCTTGAACGCCAGCCCTATCACGGCAAGCCGCGTCATAGGGACCGCCTCCTGAAACTTGGCAGTAAGAAGTATACTTACAATCAGCTCCAGAAACACTATGAAACCCGTTATCATAGGTGCCAGAAGCAGAAGGGCCACCTCGGCCTGACGGTTAGCCAGTTCATTGACTTTGTCCCGGTCTTGGTTTACGGCCGACAATCTGGGGAAATAATCGGACTCCATGGCCGAAAACACGAACATGCCCAGATATGATACAAGCAGATAGCCCGCACTGTAAATGCCAGTAACTTCCGCATTTCCGTATTTCATCAGATAATTGGCTATGATGGAGAAGGCTCCTGCACCGAAGAAAGACGTGATGGTAAAGAAAACGCCCAGCCTGATCATTCCGAAACCTTTCCTCAATGTAGCTCCCGAAAAAGGAGTGACCCTGTATGGGAACGTCCGCAAAGAAAAGGCACATGTCACAACCATTGATGCAAATGACACCAGCACAAGTGAAGGAGCGATACCTATCAGTCCCATTTTCCACAACAGAGGTACTGAAATGCAGAAAGTGGTAACGACTGTTATAAGCTGGCTGTTTGCCAGTTGACGAAGCATGCCGGTGCCTTTCATGATTGCCGTCTCACCACCGCTTATTGCACTGAAAGCCGCCATGGGCGACAGCAGCATGAACGAGAGGGTATAACCCCGGTCACCGTCAAATGCCCAGTAGCTGAACAAAGGGGCAAGCAGCAGACAGAGCAACATGCCGGCCACACCTGTAAGCAGCGCCCAGGTCCTTGTTATCAGAATGCTCTCCTCCAGCTCTCCATGAACCGTACTTTCCCTGCACTCCGATACGCTTTTTACCGCACTGAAAGGTACTCCCAGGTCCGTAGTGCTCTTGACAAGGTTCAGGGTCCTGTTAAAGGACTCGTTTATTCCGAAACCGGTAGGTCCCAGTATCATGGAAACAAGTTTGGTCCTGACTACGGTTACCAAAGTGACAATGCCCTGAACGCCACCGAACAATCCCGTGTATTTGATGATGCGGTCATAGGCATCGGAATGCTCCTGACCTCTCTGGACCGTCTCCCTGCTGTCTGTTTCCACGTTATCCACGTTATCTAAACGTAATGATATCTACAAAATTATATAAAAACAGTAATAAAGCAGGCCGTTTCACGTTTTTGAATAAGCAGATGGCAAGATTATCAGTAATAATTCCCGTTTACAACACCCTATCCACCCTTGAAAGGTGCATCGGGAGTGTCCTGTCCCAGAACCTGACAGACATGGAAGTCATTCTGGTTGATGACGGTTCTACCGACGGCAGTTCCGACATGTGTGACAGGCTGGCATCGGCCCATGACTGCATCCGTGTGATACACCGCGAAAACGGAGGACTGAGTGCTGCCAGGAACACCGGTATAGATGCATCTTCCGGTACATGTCTGTCATTTATAGACAGTGACGACGAATTCTCCCCCAGCACCCTGTCGGCCAATCTGGAATGGCTGGAATCCAATCCCGGCACTGACCTGATTGAGTTTCCTGTCAATGTACATTACGGTTCATCTGATTCTTACGTCTTATCGTTCAAGCCCGAGACAGTTCAAGGCGAAGATGTTTTCAGGCATTGGGTTAACGACAACGGGTACGACCACTGCTATGCATGGAACAAGATTTACAGGCGTAAGCTGTTTGATGATATCAGGTTTCCGCAGGGCGAATCATTCGAGGATGCCGCGGTATGCCCTAAGATAATAGGCAAATGCCGGTCAATACGATATTCGGACAAGGGGTGTTACCTGTATTACCGCAATGAAGGCGGCATAACCAACCGCTACCGTTTCCGTAACCAGGAACCGCTATTCAGGCATCACATCAATCTGTTAAGACAGATAACCGATGAGAACCACCAGGCAGCCGCAAGGATGCGGCTATGGAACAGGTGCTTGAACCTGCTTACAGACTTGTATCGCTGTCAGGATGCCCGTAAGACCTATCTGATAGGAAAATCCTCTGTCCTGTCCGGACTTAAGCCGGGTTTTACTGCTATCTTCCGTTCCGGCCTGTCTTCCAGACAGAAACTTAAATCCATCTCAGCCTATGTGTTTGGAGTGCGGTTTGTCTGCTCTCTGCTGGGGAGAAAAAAATATCCCATATGATTTCCGTCATAATTCCATATTACGATCCCAATCAGGATACCGAGTCCGAGAGATTGCTCCACAGGGCCATACTGTCAGTGCGTGACAACCTGGACGGCTTGATTCCGTACGAGGTAATACTGGTCAATGACGGTTCTCCCTGTGATCCGGACATCAAGCCATTCTGCGGAATGCCGCTTCGCTATATCAGGCGCCCCCACGGTATGCTGGGAGCTGCCAGAAATACAGGCATGGACAATGCAAGAGGTGACATCATGGCTTTTCTTGATGCCGATGACTGTTATTTCCCAGGCACTCTGGCCCCATGCATCAAAGCCATGGAACAGAATGGAGCCGACCTGCTTGGATTCGGATTCAAGAGCATAAAAACAGCTGCCAAGATTGACTATAGGGTTTCCGGCACGCCTCACTTTTCCGCTCCATGTACAGGCAATCAGTACATGAGTAAAGGCAACCTGTTCAGCGGTGCATGGCAGTTCCTTATCCGCGCCGACCTGATAAGGAACCACGGTCTCAGGTTTCAGGAGAACAGATATATTGAAGATGAAGAGTTTACGCCCCGGTTACTCTTCTTCAGCAAGAGAATGACATATACCGGACATCCCGTATATGCATATTATGTCCATCCAGGCACCATCATCACATCAGACTCACCGCAAAAGACGGAGCTCAAGTCAAGTCATACTGTTGCGGCCATACAGAGCCTTCTGGAGTTCAGGGATGAGCACGCCACCGAACCGCATGAAGGACTTGACATTAAGATAAAGAGCCTGGCTATCGATCACATCAGGAGGACTTTACGCCGAAAGGACTGGCATGATGCGCTGCCCCGACAGACCAAAGTTTTGCAACAGATGGGACTGTTTCCCTTACAGGCAGACGCCCTGCCGCCCAAATCAAGGCTGTTTGCAGCCCTATCCCGCAATCGTATAGGACAATACCTGCTTCACATCATTGAAATGTTCTACAAATGAAGATACTGCTCTTAGGCGAATACAGCAACGTACACAACACCCTTGCCAGGGGACTGAGAGAGTTGGGACACACAGTTACCGTAGCAAGTGACGGTGACGGATGGAAAAACTACCCTCGCGACATAGACCTTCAGCGTAACCCGGACAGCAGGACAGGACGTATCTCATTCCTGTGGAGGCTGTTAAAGGCTCTTCCCCTGATGCGCGGCTATGATGTAGTCCAACTCATAAATCCCATGTTCGTTGAACTGAAGGCAGAACGTATATTACCCATTTACCGATATCTGCGCCGCCACAACAGAAAGGTTTTCATGGCCGCATACGGAATTGACCATTACTGGGCCAGCGTCAATACGGATATAAGACCCCTGCGTTACAGCGATTTCAACTTCGGAGATCAAATCCGTATGGATACAGAGGCCAAACGTTACCGCGATGAATGGATAGGCACGCCCAAACAGAAACTCAATGAGGCGATAGCCCTGGATTGCGACGGCATTCCGGCAGACTTGTACGAATATTGGGCAACTTATAACGAGGTGAAACAACCGGGAAGGAACGGCATTGCCATCAGAGACAAGGTGCGTTTCATTCCGCTGCCCATAGTAATGCCGGAGACACCCCGGATCAGCTTTGACGGAGGTCCCGTAAGACTGTTCATAGGAATAAGCCGAGGACGTTCGGCGTACAAAGGCACAGACATAATGCTGCGTGCCGCACAGTCACTTAAGGAGAAATATCCTGACCGTCTGGAAATAAGTATAGCCGAAGGTGTGCCTTTTGAAGAATATCAACGCATGATGGACGGAAGCGATGCCATATTGGACCAACTTTACAGCTACACTCCGTCCATGAACTCACTTCTGGCCATGTCCAAAGGAATCATCGTGATTGGGGGCGGAGAACCGGAGAACTATGACATCCTGGGCGAGAAGGAACTACGCCCCATAATCAATGTCCAACCTGATGGACAGAGCGTATATGAGCAGTTGGAACAGCTCATTCTACATCCGGAGCGTATCCCGGAACTGAAACGCCAATCGGTAGAATATGTGCACCGCCACCATGACTATGTCAAAGTGGCGGCACAATATGAAAAGTTCTACATGGAACTGTAACACTCAGATTACGCCTATATCCGGAGCCTTCTTTTTCTTGAATTTCCACCTGATGTCAGAGCACAGCCGGCGGAAATAAAGCCCGTAGTCATACAGATACTTGAGCGAAGGCAAGGAAAGCAGCAGCAGAACCGCCGCAATCTTCCAGTTGAACAGCAGGAAATAGACCAATGCCCACACAATGAGTGCCGGAATGGCCAAACCCACACGCACTCCATATCTGGCCGTATTATAGAAAGCATCATCTTTGACACCTCTCATAACCAGCAGTATGGGTACCCACTTGATTGAGCCCGCTACCGCGCAGAATACATAGTACGGTAAACCGGCTAAAGCAACCAGGAATCTTAAGAAAAGAACCGCCCAGTTACGCTCATGTGCTATGGATTTCACTGATATGCCGTTCTGGATTCTCCATACGCGCAGTTCATCCACCTTCTTGAACAGGTCACGGGCTTTGTCCGGCTCATTCTCCCTAAGAGCCAACGCCTCTTTTACCGCCTGTTTGTCAACCGCCTGGACTCCCAGCAGACCTTTGTATCTCTCACCCCCCACCGATTCCACTCGGGCCAGTGTTTTCCTGAAATAGTCAGGATTGTCAGCCTTAAGCTTGACGTATTCCCATATGGCGTCATAATCTTCGTCATCGGGAATATATACAATCTGTTCGGCCAGTCTGGCGGTAAGCAGTTCACGCATCTTGAGCATGACCACAGGCTGTGGCTCATCGGAATGCTCCTTTGTGAACTCAGATATGTTTAAAGGTTTTCCGAACCTTATAAGGACTTCGGTGCGGAACCGGAAATAGTCACCGTATTCTATGCCTATGGGCAGAATATAGACAGGTCTGTCATCCTTGGACTGCTCTATTGCGGATTCAGCTATATGAAAGATGCCTTTACTCAGTTTAAGAAGCGAATGCTTGGGGCGGTGGGTGGCTTCGGGAAAAATCACGAAAGGCACACCGTCCATTATAACGCCGGTTGCCTGAGCAATGGCCTCATCATTATGTTTTACGGCGTTGATGCCGTCCCTGATACGGTAGATAGGCATCACACGCAGGAATGACAACGCCTTGCACGCCCATTTCTTCTTGAAGATATCCGCCCGGGCCACGAAAACCTTGCGGCCACGCGTTGATGAAAGCATGACCATAGGGTCCATGAGGGCATTCGTGTGATTTGACGCCCATATTACACTGCCGTCCCGGGGAATGTTTTCCAGACCCTCAACCTGAAATTTGCGATATGAGCTTCTGACCGACCAGTCAACAAGTTTTTTTAGGAATGTATATAAAGGATCACTGTCCTGGATATGCTGTCTCATTTCTTCTTATGCAAGAATTTTGAAAGGCCTGTCGTATCAAAAGCCGATAGCCGGAACGCCGTTCCGAGCAGAAGCCCCGATATGATATGCCATACGCCCCACCATGCCGTCACGAACACCATACCCCCCTTGGAAATCTCGGGCGGGAAAATACCGGTATTGAACAGCAGGAGCAATCCCAATCCTGAATTCTGGATTCCGGTCTCCAGAGTAACGGCACGCCTGTCCTTTACAGGGGTATTGCCAATCGAGGCTGCCGTATAACCGATACCGAAACCTATCAGATTGTGTACAAATACTATGATGAAAATAAAACCTATATATTCCCTGAACAGGACAAAGTTCTGTGAAATCATCATTCCCGCCACGCCAATGAATATCACTATCGATACATACCTCATTATCTCCTTTAAACGGGCGGAAACCTTGGGAGCAAACTTGACGGTTACAAGCCCTAAAAGAACCGGAATGCCTATTATCACTATAACCGTCAAGGCAATCTGCATAGGCGGGACCTGCAGTGTCCGCAACACGTCACCTGCCGCGGCATCCATGTATTTGGTGTAAAGGCCGCCCCAGATAGCGTAGTTTATGGGAGTGAATATCGGTGCGCCAAGGGTGGTTATGGTGCTCATCAAAACTGACAGTTCGGCATTGCCCTTGGCGTATGAAGTCATGAAATTGGACACCGCACCGCCCGGACACGAGGCCACGAGAATAAGGCCCATTGCCACCATAGGAGGCACAAAGTTGTGAAACAGTACGCAGAGCAGGAATGTTATGAGCGGAAGTATCAGCCACTGGCAGACCAGTCCAATGAACAGGGAACGCGGACGGTTGAACACGCCACGGAAGAACTGAGGTCTCAACCCCAATGCCACTCCATACATGACCACGGCCATGAAAAGCATCAGCAGCCAGTTTCCCGTCCTGTTGAAGTTGATTGAAAGCGTATCAAGCTGTTGAAGACTCTGGTACATATCCGGTTGCAGTTCTTTCCCGTGATTATAAAATTCCTGCAAACTTAACAATTATCCTCCAAACCGCCAAAATCACACGGATTGATTGTATCTTCGTACGGCCAACATAATAATTTGTAATGAAAATTCTCCTGATAGTCATAGGCAAGACCGACCAGCAGTGGCTTGTAGAAGGCATAAACCAATATACTGACCGGCTTAAGCATTTCGGACAGTTCGAATTGCAGGTCATACCCGACATAAAGAACACCCGCAGCATGGATCCGCAGGTTCAGAAGGTTCGTGAAGGAGAACAGATACTCAAACTGCTACAGCCGTCTGACGACGTGTGGCTTCTGGATGACAAAGGCCGTGAGATGACATCGCCGGAACTGGCGGGCTGGCTTGAAAAACGCATGGCCCAATCCACCAAACGCCTGGTCTTCATAATTGGAGGCCCCTACGGATTCCCGCCCGATGTGTATGACCGTGTCCCAGGCCGTCTGTCGCTATCCCGGATGACATTCTCGCACCAGATGGTACGGCTTATTTTCGTGGAGCAACTTTACCGGGCGTTCAGTATTATCAACAACCTACCCTACCATCATGAATGAAAAACGTGCAATTTGGGACTGTCCCCTTTTGAACATCATCTGAAAGAGTTGACCGCCTTGATTACAGTCTCTGCATCCTGATCGGCGATTACCGGACTGATAGGAAGGCTAAGTTCCTGCGCATGGATGCGCTCGGTAACAGGCAAGCTGATATCGTTCCACTCACAGTAGCACTGCTGCTTGTGCGGGGGTATGGGATAATGGATCAAAGTCTGTATGCCGTCTGCCTGCAGGTGTTTCTGCAGTTCGTCCCTGCGCTCGCAGAATACGGGAAACTGATGCCAGACGTTTGACTGTACCGGAAGCTGTTGGGGCAAAGTAACCAGAGGATTGGTTATCCCCCCGATATAGCGTAATGCAATCCTTTTACGGACAGCATTGTCCTCATCCAGATGACGCAGCTTGACACGTAGCACCGCAGCCTGGATTTCATCCATCCTGCTGTTACGTCCACGGTAAGGGAATACATACTTTTGGCTTGAGCCGTAATTGGCTAACGTACGGATCGTATCGGCCAGAATGCCGTCATCGGTAGTCACAGCGCCTGCGTCACCCAGCGCACCCATGTTCTTGCCGGGATAGAAGCTGTGGCCCCCCGCATCGCCCAACGAACCGGTCTTGCGTCCGTTCAGAGTCTCGCAGCCATGTGCCTGGGCATTGTCCTCTATCAGCTTGAGCCCGTGACGGCGGCATATTTCGGACATATTCCCCGACCACGACAGCCGTCCATAAAGATGCACTGTCATCAGTGCCTTGGTACGGGGAGTAACCATACTCTCTATGATATCCTCATCTATCTCAAGAGTCTCCCACTTAGGCTCCACCAATACGGGTTTCAATCCGTTTTCAGTAATGGCAAGGATAGATGCGATATAGGTATTGGCAGGAACCAGGACTTCATCACCAGGTTCCATAACCCCCATCTCCATATAGGCATGCAGTATGAGCCACAGGGCATCAAGTCCGTTTGCGCACGCCACACAGTTACGCGAGCCTATGTAATCGGCATACTCCCTTTCAAAAGCGCTCACCTCATTACCCAGCAGATACCAGCCGCTGTCAACGGCATCAAGCACCGCGCGGTGTATCTCATCGGAATATCTTTCCGTGACTTTCTTAAGCGGCAGGAACTCTATCATAACTCAAAACAGCATTTCATAAGTGTCATAGACCACGGCACGGGCGCCAAAACCCTCCTTCTGTGAAATAAGCCCTTCATTAAGATTATTGCCACCCACAAGCGTTGACGTTCCGTAATCCATGTAACTGCGTGACTTGAACACATCATCCATAAGTGTACCGAACAGCAGGTCCAAAGCCCCGAATGCCCTTCCCTCTTCCGATGATGCGATGTACTGGGTCTTGGCAACCGTACCGGTATCATATATCACGGTACCCGCCACGATCTTACCGGCATTCCTCACCACATACAGTTTGATTGAATCCGGGAAACGGCTTTGCAGAAGTCTTATCTCATCAAGGGTATGCACAGGTTTGGAGCCATATTTGCTATGAAGCAACTCAGTCAGGATATCCCAGTATTCAGCAATATCCTTATCAAAATCCCCTTCATCCACGATGAGGCTGTTCTTTGTGGCTTTCTTATACCCACGCTTGCGCAGCGTACTCAACGGGATACGTTTTGACATATCGACTATGGAACTTATCTCACGTTTCTTTATGGTGGCGCCATTGCGTGACAGCGCATAGAGATCCTCATCGGCAGGCAATGAGCTGTATATGCGCGGAACAGGCTTATATATCCACCTTACTGCGCCCAGATTCCTTTTCATCCAATCTATGGCACAGCTGAACACTTCCAATGCATCCTCGGCGGTAAAACTTGCTCCTGTTATCAGGCCTCCGTATGTCAGGCCTCCGTGTGACTGGACTGTACTCTCATCCTTAAGCCAGTTGGCGGGAAGCAGGGCTATAAGCCTTCCTTTCTTGTAAAACATAAGCGAGCAATCAGTAAATCGGCCACTGTGATAATCCATATACCCCCTGTCAAACAGGAATGTGCCGTTCTTGGAGCTTTTCACGAACCTGTTCCAAAGTTCCCTGTGGGCGGGAACATATTGAACCGTCACTACATTGTTACCGCTTAATTCCGGATAATCTGTCACATAATCCTCGGCGCGGAAAGTATGTGATGACAGCACCATTACCGATGAACCCGGTGCAAAGTCACTCAGTTCACACCAGATACCCGGAGGCAGCAGGATTCCTTTAGAGGCTGAATCCATAAGAACCTGAGCCCTGTCGGTTCCGTCATCAATCAGCAGCCTGAAACTGCCGGTTACAGGTATGAGTACCTGCGACGCTTCTATGTGAGAGTGACCGCCGCGTGTCTTGTCTGCGGGTATTCCGTGCATCCAGAAAACGCGTTCTATGTGAAACGGAATATGATTTACGCTTTCTGCAAAAGAGAGCGCTCCCCTGTCATCCTTAAACTCAGGGAAATCAATCATTCTGCAGCCGCGCGGCAGTTTGACAGTGTTATCTTGTGACATAGATAATGAATGCTGGCTTTTCTTTTTGTAAAGATAACGATTATTACGTGCGATTGTTGTTTTTTTAAAATTATTCGCCACAAAACTTGCATGACTCAAAAACGTACATTACCTTTGTGCCCGCTAAAGGATTCCGGACCTACGGTTCCCAGGGAAGTTTGGGTGAGTGGCTGAAACCAGCAGTTTGCTAAACTGCCGTACGGGTAACCGTACCGGGGGTTCGAATCCCCCAGCTTCCGCCTCCTTTTGGCGGACATGACATAACCGTATGGCGCTTTCATCTAACGGTTAGGATACAAGATTCTCAATCTTGGCATACGGGTTCGATTCCCGTAGGCGCTACAAAAAGAGGTCCGAATCATCGGACCTTTTTTGTGCGCCTACACGACCTTTTTTTAGTTTGCTCACGCAAACGCGCTCCATTTCATTTCGCTTGGGGCCCTCCGGGACCGCGTTCTCGCTCCAGGCATTCGCTCGCACCAATACGTATGTACCTGCGTATTATATTCTTAGGCTTAGGCGGGAGGTTATTGGTTTCAGAAGGTATTTGTCTAGGAATAGAGAGAACAGTATTGAAAGTATCAGCGCTACAGCAACCTTTGATGTCAGGGACAGTTGGATACCGGCTCTTTCACTCATCAAGGCAAGGTATCGTATGACCAGCTGATGAATCATGTAGAACGTGAAGCTTGCAGAACCAAGCTTTTGCAGAATTGGACTGGCCAACAGACCGCCGGGATTAAGGCTTATGCTTACAAGCATTACAACAATTGCCGGCCAGAATATCCAGGCCATAACAGAGTATTCCTCAGGAACAAAAATTGACAACGATACAAGAATCAGGAATGAAAGCGATGCAATGATTGCAGTCAATGCCTTATGGCCCTGCACATAATCAACAACACTCTTTTTCCGTGCAAGACTCTGATACCACATTCCCGATAACAGCCCTATCGAGAAATCACATAGACGCACTATCGGATTGATGTACAGAACCGCATTCCGAAACCTTTCAGGAGTAACCACACACAGGATACAGTACGCGGTTGCCGCTGTTATCAGGAACACCTTTCGATAGGTAGTTGATTCGAGCCATCTGAAAACCACAGGAAAACAGGCAACCAGGAAAACCATGTCGCACAGGAACCATGAAACCGCGTTGTATGAAAAAAACACCTCCGGCAATGGAATCCAGCTCTGCAGCAGCAGCAAATTCCCTCCCAGTATCAGGACATCCTTACAACTTATTCCCACCAGTGAAATTGGAATGGCTATAAGCATAGTAATCCAATGCAAGGGATAGAACCTGACAAGCCTCCCCTTTAAGAAATCCCCATAGCTGAAATCCTGAGACAGCACCTTCCGGCTATAACCCAAGGTGTAGCAGAAACCGCTCAGGACAAAGAAACACGCCACGCCCATATCACCTCCGCCGGGATAGGACGGTAAGGCGTGATGAAAGAAAATCACCAGGATGAGGATGAATCTTAAAGACGTCAGCTCCTTGATCATAGTGCAAAAATACGTTATTTCCCAAAATGATACAATTGGGGTCTGACCCCTTTTGTATCATTTTTTGCGGATTGCAAAGACGTAGATCAGGAGGACTATGTTCATCATCAGCGAATAGAGTATGGCGGGAATTGCCATTACCTCATTGTGAAAGATGAACGGACTTGAAGCTATTGCTATGGCCTGTGCGGCATTCTGCATTCCCACTTCTATCACGACGGTGCGGCGCTGCTGCGAGCTGTTCCTGACCAGGCGTGAAAGAACCGAAGAGCATGTAATTGCCAACAGAATCAGCACTGTGACGCATAAGCCCAATTGACCGATGTTCTTGAGAATGGTTTCATGATGCTGAATGTAGAAAACGGTGATGAGCACCATCAGCAGCGGGAACGCCAGCTTTGAAAGCACCTTGTCAGTTCCGGCTGCGGCTTTTGGCCAGATATAATGAATACCTATTCCCAACAACACAGGCAGCAGCATCAAAAGCAGGTTCTGCTTTATCAGATTACCCACGGGCAGGGTAATACCCACACTCTCGCCTATCATCCGCGTTGCCCAGCTCATGATTACCGGAATGGTAAAGAGAGTGATTACGCTGCTCAGTGCAGTAAGAATTACAGACAAAGCCACGTCACCTCCGGCCAGTCTGGAGAAAACGTTCGATGAACTTCCGCCCGGACAGCATGCAATAAGTATAAGGCCGATGAAAAATACCGGGGTCAGATTAAATGCCCATGCCAATCCGAGAGCAATAAGCGGCAACAGGACCAACTGTCCAAGCAACGCCACGGCTATCGGCCAAGGATGTTTGAAAACCTTCCCGAAATCCTCAAACCGGAGCGTAAGCCCCAGATCAAACATCAGCAAGCACAAAATAGGCAGGACTATCCAGATCGTATTCATTTTTCCTTCTTTTTTCAGACCGCAAAATTACAAAAAACTCGAGGAAGGTGCACGAAAGCCTGAAGGGTATAGTCTCAGAAACCGTCGCCACCCTCGGCGCGTAAGAGGGAGGGGCCCGCGCCTAAGGCGTGGGAGGGAGAGCGCTTCAGCGCGAAGTTTCTGATACTATACCCTTCAGGTTTCCATAAAAATCGCGATGAGGATGACCCAAGAGCCACCCTCATCAACCAAATGATACAAAAGGGGACAGACCCCAATTGTACTATTTAAAGTCGACTTGTGCCCAAGGAATCCACTTTTGGACTTCCTTGTCTTCGAGAACGTCGTTCACGTGAAGCACGTTGTTGGTATCAACATCCTTGCCCAGCAGGAACCTGTCAATGAACGCCTCAACCTCAGGGTACTGACTCTGCGGGAGCTGGCAATGACCGTGCTTGCCCTCGATTGAGAATCCCATGCGGTCCTCTATGCCGAACTTCTTCCAAACCTCACGTGCGGCTACGCATGATACGTAACCTGCCTCATCGGCCAGCCACTCATAATCCGTGTTACCCAGAACCAAAAGGGCACGCGGGCAGACCAGTGCGCAAAGCTCATGATGGTCATACGGAAGCTTGGAAACGTTATCCTCCTTCCAGTCCCACATTGATTCCATGAACCAGTGGTTATCCGTATTGCCCAGATTCTCTACATTACCCAGAGTCTGTGAGACACGCCATGCGGCAGCACCGCCGCCACCCGGCTCCTGAGCAATAGTTAGGGCTATACGCTCATCCATAGCACCTGACCAAAGGGCCATCTTACCAGCGTATGAGCAACCGGTTATGCCGATATGCTTCAGGTCTATCTTGCTGGCAGCGCCAACAATCTCCAGACCGTCAATGAGGCGGCTTACACCCCATGCCCACTCTGAATATGCGCCGTTGTCAACCAGTTCGGGATAGAGCTTGTCAAACGGATATGAGCCACGGCCGGGCCTCTGACCGCCACCGCCGCCGAAACCGCCCATCTGCGAGTAGCTGTTCACCTGACGTTCGCTGAAGTTAACGGTAGCTATCTTGCGGTCTGTAAAAAACTGACGCGGCAGAGCATTGTTTGATGCGCCTATCATCAACGGGAACGGACCGTCACCCTCGGGATAAGTGATATTAGCGGTAATTTCAAGAGTCTCACCGTTACGGGTAACCTTGACGGTCAGTTTATTGCCCTCCATAGTAGCCTCAACGTCCTTTCTGTCAACCATTGGCTTCTCACCTATCTCATAATGCTGGAGTTCACGCACAATCTCTGCACGACGTTTCTCCCAATCCTTGAATTTCTTGACTTTTTTCTTTCCGTTGGAGAACTCAAACGGATTAGGCAGAGTTTCCAGGGTCTTTGCATCACTTACTGACGGGAAAGCAGGTGCAGCATACTTGGCACCTTTAAACTCCTGGTCATAAACCAGCGGAATAGACTTCTGTGCCATTGCCGGACATACAGCCAGAACAGCTGCTACGGCAAACAATGTTTTGATACTCTTCATATTATCGGTTTATAGGTTAATAAATTCATTTCAAGTCCACAAATATAGGGGTTTATTTTAAGAATCTGTTTGAGCTTGATTTAAAAAATAACTTACCGCCACTTTTCATGTATCTGTTTAAACTTTGGAAATATCGGTATAAATCAGAATCCGATGCGCAATTTAACGGGAAGATGATCTGAATAACCACTCTGATAGCGACGTCCGTTGTATGTGCGCAACGGTTTGTCACCACCGTAACTGTCATCATCGGCAAGTATGAACGGCAGGCGCATTATCTCTGCGCCAAGCAACTCCGTACAGCCTTTACCGTTCAAAAGCGATGCCGATACCACGAACTGGTCATACTTGTCCCACTCTCCCTGATATTTGTAACTGCCATCGTCAAGCGGGTCCATAACAGTCACAAGCTCACGGTCTTCCAAACGCGCTCCCTTTGAATAAGGGTGTGCTTTCAGTCCATCGCGCAGGGCCGTGGCATCGGGGCCGTCGTTAAGGTCACCCATTATGATTACATAAGGTTTTTTCCGCGCACGGAAAACACTGTCCACCGATTTCCTGACCACTTGGGCTGCACATATCCGGCGGGGTTCCGTCTCCTCCACCCCTCCGTTTCGGCTGGGCCAGTGACACACATAGATATCCAGGGTATCGGCATTCTCCAATTGCCCTGTCAAGTGAAGGATGTCACGGGTGGCACCGCCGCCATACGGGCGCAGGTTCACCCGAAGCGACTCCTCGGCAATCAGCTTGAAGAAACTGCGGCGGTAAAGCAGAGCCACGTCTATGCCGCGGCGGTCGGGCGAATCGGTCATTACAAACCTGTACCCGGCCTCACGCAAAGCCGACCGGGCTGTCAGGTCATTCATGACAGTTTCGTTCTCCACCTCACACAATCCCACCAGCGCGGGAGCCATATCGTCATCGGCGGAAACAATAACTTTGGAGAGCGCATCAAGCTTCTTCCAATATCGCTTCTGTGTCCAACGGTAGTCACCGTCGGGAGTAAAATCATCATCTTCCTTAAGGGGGTCATCCTCCGGGTCAAACAGATTCTCGGTGTTGTAGAACATGACCGTAATGCCGTCACGCTGGGAGCATGAGGTCAAATGAAAAAAAGAGCAGACAATCAGGAAAAGGAACAAACGTTTCATTATGGTTTTCATTTTTCAGATAATCTATTTGCCGGCAGTTGCGGGAACGAACTGATAGCATCCCGCATCAGCCCCGACTGGCGGCCTGTGTACACCGGCCAGGTCAACCGGCCATAAGCGGGACAACGTATCGGCTATGCCACGCGCCCGCGACAGTGAATCGAGCGCAAACACGGAACCGTATCCCCTGACAGTGTGGTCCACAAAGTTGGACGATGCGAACGCTTCCTGGTCCATTTTCTCAAACACCACATTACGGAAACGGACATCGGCAGTGTCCTTTACCATGAGCAGTGAGTTTTCCACACTGTACGGAGCGGTCTGGCTTACGGAATCTGCAAAATCGGCAATGAACTCCGATTCATGCCTGCCGGTGATTATGCAGTTGCGGAAACTTGCACCTGCAAACGGCACACTGTTCCCGTCACGACTGTCTGAAATACGCACTGCCTGCGAACCAATGCTCCACAGGCTGAACCCCGCTATGGTGCAGAACGTGAATTCAGACCTTCCGCCAGCAATATCCACGCAACCGGTACCCGCATTGGTTATCTGTGAGTTGGCCACATCAATCTTGCAGCCGGTGGCCTCAATGCAACTGCCGCTCATATTGTGTACAACTGATGAATACAGGCTGAACTTGGTCTGTACAGACGATGCGCTGTCCGCAATTATTCCAAACTCTCCGCTATGTATATCGCAATGGCTGAATACGTTTCCGTAACTGCAGCCCCTTATCCTGATGCCGCCCCATTGGGCTGCAAGCAGGTCATATGCAACCGGAGGTGCCGTGTTCATTGCATCCAGACGGTCACCGCGCATGATTATCACGCTGTCGGCACTGCCCTCTGCCATGACCCTGCCAGCCACATCCAGAACAGATTTACTGTGGAAATACAGTTTTGCACCCGGAGCAACAGTAAGGGTTGCCCCTTCCGCCACATAGAGGCTGTCATATACCAGATAAGGCAGAGTTGCATCCAGACGGGTGTCTGACTCAATCTTCATGCCTTTAAGCACTACTGCATTCTGTCCGTAGGCAGAGAGTCTTACATGCTGCACCAAACCGCTCTCCAACACAAACCGTATGGAATCAAACGCATTTAAAAGCCCTGTCTCATCCGATGCCGGGATATTCACTGCCACAAAGCAGAAAAGGCTGTCACCGGCAGGAATCTCAAGTCCTGTAATGACAGCACCGCCCTCACCATCCAGATTCATACGGAACGGACTGCCGGCACCGCCGCCCATGACCGCATCAAACCGTAGCCCGGCATCATTGGGATTATAGACCATGAATCCTGCCGATGCCGACGCTATGCCGGTAAATACGGTGTCAAGACGGACGGTATCGACCGAAAAATCCAGTGTATAACGGGTATCGGCGCTGAACTTCCAGTCATCCTGACAGGAAAACAAAACCAGAAGAACCGTAATGAGGCCTAGAATCCGTGATGCTTTCATCAATGCTTAGCTTTCAGTTCGCTAAGTTAAAACGGAAATACCGAATAAAAAAGTATCTTTCCTTAAGATTTGTTGCACTATCTTTGCATCATGAAGGAGAGGTTGCTGAAATTTCTCAAGGACTGGATGCTGGTCATTGGTATGATCTCAGGAGCGGGAGCATACCTGATCTACATGCAGTTTCCGTCCATTCATCCGGCCGGGCCTGTACTGGAAACAATCTGCCGCAAGGCACAGCCGGCACTGCTTTTCCTGATGCTCTTCATCAGTTTCAGCCGCATAGAACCCGGACAGTTGACATTCAGAAAGTGGCACTTACGCAACCTGCTCATTCAGGTCATAATATTCCTTGCGCTCTGCTTTACCGTGGTATGGGCCATGCACCGCGACACGCCGTCGGCCGCATGGATACTGCGTCACCGTATCCTCTTTGAATCGGCCATGCTTTGCATGATATGCCCCACTGCAACGGCCTGTGCCGTGGTTACAGGCAAACTGGGAGGCGATATGGCGCAGGTGGTCATGTACACCATAATGATAAACCTGGCCGTTTCAATAGTGGTTCCACTGACTGTTCCTTTGCTTTACCCGCAGGCAGGAATCAGCTTCATAGCCGCGTTCAGCAGGATCCTGGCCAAAGTGTTTCCCCTGCTCATACTTCCCTGCCTGACAGCATGGCTTGTCCGATGGTTCATGCCACGATTCCACAATTGGGTGGCTTCAAAAATGAATCTGAGCTTCTACCTGTGGAGCATATCGCTCACAATAGCGATACTTATGAGTACACGCGCCATTGTACACAGTGGATGCAGCCTGCTCACACTTGCGGGAGTGGCTGTTGTGTCAATGGCATGCTGCATAATCCAGTTTGCGGCAGGCAAGGCCACAGGACGCAGTACAGACAGCCGGATAGAGGCAAGCCAGGCATTCGGCCAAAAGAACACAGTGTTCGGAATCTGGATGGGATATACATTCTGGAACCCTCTGGTATCGGTAGCCGGAGGATTCTACACCATCTGGCACAACATACACAATACCCGCCAGCTTTACAAAACCGCCCGGAAACAAATGGAAAAATGAAAAGGTCAGAGAATATCATCAAGGTCCTGATGGCTGTTCTTGCCGTATCAGGATGTATCAGGGACGACATACATGATGAGTATCCCATACCGGTCACAAATGAATGGTACCGGATTGTCACGACTGACACCATAAGCACAGCCCAAATGATCAGTTCCATTTCAGGATCCTTTTCCATACCTTTAGGACCGGACATGGTACACACATCATTCCAGTATCACTCTGTAAACGGATCCGATACCGTTACACTGTCAGGTGCGGTCTGCTGGCCTGTAGGTATGGAAATCTGCTCCGCGATTTGGCTTGACAGCCACATTTTCAGCACTGGTTGGTACGAGTGTCCGTCACAGACCCCACAGCCGGGAATGATAATCAGTTCATGCAATAACTACGTTTTCATTGGAGCGGACTACCAGGGTCAAGGACTTTCCCGGAACCTTCCGCACCCATATCTGAACACGGTGCTCAAGGCCAGTCAGAGCATAGACTGTTTCAAGGCCGCGCTGACACTGATTCGGGATACGGGACCGACACTGGAACCTGACTATGACACATACAATGTAGGTTATTCTCTGGGCGGAGCAGTGGCGATGGGTATAGCACGGCAGGTGGAACTTAATCCGCAGCTCCAGTCAATCATGCATATAAGGAAAAGCTTCTGCGGCGGCGGTCCGTATGACCAGAATGCGCTGTTCCGGCATTTTCTTAAAACGCCTGATGAGAATCTTGACTATCCCATAGAATTCCTTTGCGCCATAATCAGTCTGCATAGGTCCTACAACTCATGTATCAGACAGTACAGCTATTCCAGCCTTTTTACGGACAAACTGTTAAACAGCGGTGTCATTGAGCAACTGGAAACCAATGAATACACTACCACACAGATCAACAACATGCTGTCACGCGCCGGATGCACCACTTTAAATGACATCCTGACGGCCCAGGTACTGAATCAGGAATCAGAAGTGTATCGGGATATCATAGAGGAGATTCGGAAACTTGACCTGACAACAGGATGGAGCCCAAGCATCCCCATTCTTTTCCGGCACTCCAAAGCAGACACATATGTTCCCATAGAATGTATGGAGAGCGTACAGGCTAATATGCATGACAATCCTAACATCACATACCAGACAATTGAATCCGGATCGCACTTTGAGGAAGGAATAAGGTTCTACATTAGCTTCCTGGCCGGAGCGTATTGATGGTTTTTGTAACTTTGCAGCAGGATGACAGACGGTTTCTTACATAAAGTCAAGGAATTCATAGACAGCAACAACCTGCTTAAGGATGGTGCACAGGTCATAGTGGGACTGAGCGGAGGAGCAGACAGCACAGCCTTGCTTATGGCTCTGTCACGTCTGGGCTATCATCCACATGCAGTTCACTGCAACTTTCACTTGCGTGGAACCGAAAGCGATCGCGACCAGAAGTTTGTGACAGAGCTCTGCAACCGGTTGGAGGTGGAACTTTCCGTATGCAGTTATGATACACGCCTGTACGCTGCGGAGCACGGAATATCCATAGAGATGGCAGCCCGTGATCTCCGTTATGCCGATTTCAGCCGAATCATGCAGGAATGTGACGCAAGCGCCGTCTGCATAGCCCATCATCGCGACGACTCCGTCGAGACAGTGTTGCTCAACCTTATCCGAGGTACCGGCATTAAGGGTCTGACCGGCATCAAGCCACGCAACGGGTATATAATCCGTCCTCTGCTCTGCGTGTCAAGACAGGAAATCGAGGATTGGCTCAGAAGCATAGGTCAACCATATATTACAGACAGCACCAATATGGAGGCCTGTTACACCCGTAACAAGATAAGACTTAAGTTGCTGCCTCTTATGCGCGACATAAACCCCGACGCAGACAACGCGATAGCGACAACTGCTGCAAATCTTACGCAGGCGTATTCCGTTTACACGGATTACATTGAGAATGCAAGCAAGCTGATTGTCAAAGCTTCAGCCCAGGAGATGACAATTATTATTCCTGAACTCAAAAAGAGCGTTTCACCCAAGTCTGTACTGTTCGAGACTCTTTCGCCATTAGGGTTCAACAGTTCACAGATAGAGTCAATAGCCGGTTCCCTTGACTCACAGCCGGGGCTCCTGTTCCGTTCCGCCACGCATCAGTTGCTTAAAGACCGTGACTGCTTCCGGATTTTGACCATAGACAAGTCTGACTCAGGTCCGATCTCAACAGATATAAGCAAAAGCACATCGGTCACCTTGCCGGACGGCAGGGTCATCAGCATTACCCATGTACCATCAGGAACGCCAATCTCGGCAGACCCGTCGGTAGCCACACTGGATGCGGCACTCCTTACCTGCGGCCAGATTACTGTAAGGCGTTGGCAAAAAGGAGACTGGTTCATTCCGTTCGGCATGAAAGGCCGCAAGCTTGTCAGTGACTATCTCACCGATATCAAGACCAGTCAGGCTGAACGCCGGGCACAACTGGTTGTAACACATAATGATGACATCATATGGGTAGTTGGCCGCCGCAGCGACAACCGCTATCGCGTAACATCCCGAACGCTCAATCAGATCATACTCAAGTTAGAATGAGCCGCTTTTTTGATTACCTTCGCGTCCGATGACAAAAAACGGCAACAATACTGTCCCCAAGCTGATGCTTCAAAAACGGTTCCTGCTGTGTACCGTTCTGTTCGTGTCACTCTTCTCCATGCTGTTCATGGTCATATACCAACCGTTTTCGGCCACCACATGGTTCGGGTTCGGTTCCATGAAGAAAGCAGGAGTGACCGCTCTGTTCTACCTTGTAGCAGTTCTTTCACTGGTTATCAGCAAGCTCCTGCTTGTAAAATACGGGAACGACCATATTGTAAGCACCAGGAGATTCCTGCTATGGCATTTAGCCGAGTTCTTTGTCATAGCCACGGAATACTATTTCTTCACGGTCTATTTCAAACTTGGACTCTCACGAGAACTGCCGCAGCTTCTCATACGCATCCCGTCTTGCGTGGCTCTGATTCTGGCCATACCCTACTCTATGGTATGGTTTTATGCGCAATACAAGGCCAAGAAAGAGGAACTTGAGCTGTTCAAGGTTACCCACAAGCGTGAGGCCATGGAATCCGGCCGTCATCTCATCCGGTTCCGTGACAGCCAGGGCAAGCACAAGATGTCATTGAGTGAAGATTCAATCTACTACATAGAGTCACAGGACAATTACGTGCAGATATTCTATGACCTGGAAGGCAAGCTGTCCAGTTATCTGCTGCGTTGCAGCACACAGAGGATTGAAGAGGACCTGGAATGCACTTCAGTTGTCCGTTGCCGCCGTTCCTTCCTGGTAAACACCACCAAGATAGTCCGTTACGGTAAAGAGCACGGCCATTTCACCATCACCCTTGACCAGCCGTCAGGCAAGACGATAACCGTCACTCCCGCATACTACCGCACCATACTCTCAAAGCTTGACAAGCGCTCTTGACCAGACAGGATTTATCCTTACATTTATAATGCCTGTCACTTAAACGGGCAACTATTTGCCGTCTTGACTTTTATCCTTGAAAATGAGTGCGAACAGTATAGCCACAACCATCATGTAGGCAGCAAACACGAACCATGCCCGGCTCCAGTCAGGACGTACTGCATTGAACACGTAATGGTCCATGACAGACCCGGCACCTATCATGCCTATGGTGGCGCCTACGCCGTTAGACATCATCATAAAGAGCCCCTGGGCACTGGCGCGGATACTTTTATCAACATTCTTCTCTACATACAGGGAGCCGGCTATATTGTAGAAATCAAAAGCTACGCCATAAAGGATGCAACTCAGTATAAACAACAGCACGCCGGGCATATCGGGAGTACCTACGCCCAACAGACCGAACCTGAGAACCCATGCCGCCATTGACATGAGCAAAACCTTCTTCATCCCGTAACGTTTCATACAGAACGGCACAAGCAGGAAACACAGAGTCTCGGATATCTGTGAAAGGGAGAGCAAGGCATTGGAATTCCTTACAGCGAACGTACCGGCAAACGCGGGATTTGACGAGAAAGAACCCAGGAACGTATTGGCATAGCCGTTTGTTATCTGCAGCGCACTGCCCATGAGGATGCAGAACATAAAGAATACTGCCATATATCTTTTCCGGAACAGGCTGAATGCATTAAGCCCGAACGCATCCCTGAGGCTTCTCTCCGCCCTGCCACCGGTTGGGCATTGCGGCAGGGTAAGTGCGTACAGGCATAGGATTATTGATAAAAATCCTGACAGAATCAGCTGAGTGAAAGAATCCTGCATACGCACCCCGTCAACAGAAATATAGTTAACGGCCAGCATGCTGCATATAAAACCAACAGTACCGAACAACCTGATGGGAGGATAATCCTTGACAGGATCTCCTCCGGTCCTGGCAATTATGCTATAAGATACGGAATTGGTAAGAGCTACAGTAGGCATAAAGAACACTATGCTTGATGCATAGAGTGAATAAAGCGGCAAAAACTGCACCTGCCCTGCCCTAAGACAGTACATGCCGGCCGACAGCATAAGCAGTCCGGCCAATGCATGGCATAATGACAACAGACGCTGAGCCTGGATATACCTGTCCGCCACAATTCCCACGAGTGCAGGCATGAACAGCGACACGATACCGTTTGTGGCAAAGAACCACTTTATCTGGCTGCCCAGTCCCACACCGGCAAGATACCTTCCGATGGAGATGAGATAGGCACCCCAAACCGCATACTGCAGGAACACCAGGATAATAAGTCTTAATCTTATACCTTTTCCTAACATATTAACAACTTTTTAACCGCAAAAATACCATTTTATGGCCAATCCTGACTATCCTCAGAGTCATTTTTCATATCTACCGTAACAAGTTATCAACATAATCGCGGACAAATTTTCAACACCACAAAAAATAGTTATCAACATGTTGAAAACTACCCGTTTTTTTTGAAAAATTAATTTGGTTGTTATATTTATTTTTGTATCGACTATGATTCAAAGGGTAGTTTACGCTTTCAAAAGGACTCGGCTCTTTAAGCCGTTATTGTTCCTCATATCGGTCTTCATAACCGGTAATGTGCTACCTGTCACCGCTCAAATCCCAGGTTATTCTAACAGACTCCTGCCCGTAGGAGACACAGTAGTAAAGCGTATATTACCCAAACCGATGACCGAATGCATGTATGTGGCCACCGACTATACGGAGATCCACTTTGAGCTTGATAAAGCAAAACTGGACATATCATACATGGACAACGGACTCTCCTTCCTACATCTGGACCATGTCATTGACTCTATCGGAGCTGAGAACATAACTGCAATTGAGCTTATCTCCCAATCATCACCTGAAGGTACCCTGAAACACAACGAATGGCTTACCGAACACCGTTCACAGGTCATGATGAAATACCTGAAACGGGTATTCCCGGAACTGGTTGACAAGATAACGGTCAACAAGATATCGGAGTCATGGGAGAACCTGTCGCAATATGTGGCACAGGACCCCAACATGACCCAGGATTCCAAGCAAAGGGTCCTGGACGTAATTGAATCCGATGAACTGAGCGTGGTTAAAAAGAAACAACTGCTCAAGAGCACGTTGGGCAACGATCCCAACGTCGGAGACATTTATGACTATCTTTTCAAATACTATTACCCTGTAATCCGTAACTCCGGCATATACATACTCCACATGGTTGAGCCCGGGACACCTGTTGAAGAAATCGAGCCTCAGACACAACCTCAGACGCATGACACCATAACTGCTCTTACGGACACAATCCCCTACCAGCCGGAGGAACAGGCAACAACCCTGTTAAGGAAGCGTCCGATCATTGCAGTCAAGACAAACCTGGCTTACGATGCATTCTTTACAAAGGAACTGGGTTGGGCACCTATTTATAATATAGAAGCAGAATTGTACCCGACAGAGAACGGACATTGGTCATGGCTTTTGGAATATGAATTCCCGTGGCATTCAATAGACAGCAAGCACCAGTATCTCCAGATACTCAATCTCCAGCTTGAGAGCCGCAGGTACTTCAAATATGCATCACACCATTCAGGCCACTACATATCAGCATACGCAGGCATAAACCTCTATGACATATGCTTTGACAGGGTTGCCGGCCATGGTTATCAGGGTGAAGGTTTAGGCGGTGGCCTGGGCTACGGATATGTTCTGCCATTAGGCAAGAAACCGGACACTCCATGGAAACTGGAACTGTTCATAAAAGGCGGCTACTATGCCACATTCTATGACCCGTACGATGCAGGTTCACCATATGCAGGAAAGTACTACTATCAATGGTATGACAACCCCAAACTGTTTATCAGGCGTAACATGCTGTTCCAGTGGTTCGGTCCTACAGGCGCCGGTATAACCATAAGCTACGACCTTTTCAAAAAGACCATCAAGTCCGAAAAGTAGGCCGTCACTATCGATTGACCCTTTAACAACTATATTTCAACATGAGCAGATCTTACATATTACTTCTGTCACTACTATTGTCTTTCCCGTGCATGGCACAGAAAGATGAGATAATAAAGACAGGATGGAACTTCGGACCGTTACCCGTGATAGGGTTTGATTCCGATTTGGGCTTCCAGTACGGACTGTGCTGTGACATCTTTAATTTCGGCGATGGCACAAACTATCCTGTTTACGACTACAAGATCAACGTGGAGGCATCTACATACACCAAGGGTTCCAGCATACTGCGTACATACGGTGATTTCAAGACGCTTATACCGGACGGCAAGCTGTTTTTTGACATTACATACTTCAATGCTCCCAAATTCGGATTCTACGGTTTCAACGGGTTTGCACAAAAGTATGACCCTGACAAGATTGCCTGGTATCCATCAGCCACACCTTCAAATGATGCCAAGTCCGGCTACAACCTGATGTCTAAAAACCAGTTCCGCGTCATGGCAAGCGTAAGCAAGGAAATAGCCGGCAACCTGAGCGCCGCGGCAGGTGTCGCATTCTATCATATCACGACTGACCGCCTGGGTATCAGTGACTATGACGGACAATACACACTCTTTGATGAATACGTGAGCAAAGGTCTTATACGTGAAAACGAGAAGAACGGCGGCAATGTTACACAGTTCAGGGCCGGTCTTGTCTATGACACACGTGACCACGACAGTGACCCCACCAGTGGAGAGAACATCGAGGCATCCCTGGTCTATAGCCCTGATCTTATTGACGGCAACGGATACAGCAATCTGGGTTTGTTTCTCTGTATGAGCCAGTACAGGTCCATATTCTCGGACAGACTTACATTCGCCTACCGTTTCCTTGTCCAGTCCAACCTATGGGGTGAGATACCTTACTGGTTCACCAACAACATCAACAGCATGTTCTTCCGCAAGCTTTACACGGAGGCAATAGGCGGGAACGCCTCTGTAAGAGGTTTGAACCGAAACGGTGTTCTAGGACAAGGAATCGTCATGGTCAACGGTGAAATACGCTGGAGGATATATGATTTCAAGTTCATAAACCAGAACTGGCAGATAGCCGCCAATCCGTTCTTTGATGCCGGTCAGGTCATACAGTCATACCGCCTTGACGAGCAGAAGGCTGCCGGTCTTCATTCAGGGAATGACGATGGCATCCACTGTACCGCTGGAGCCGGTTTCAAGCTTGTAATGAACCACAATATGGTTTTGTCATTCGAGGCAGCCAAGGCTCTTGACAAGAATGACGGCAACGGTCTCTGGACCAATATAGGATTCAACTATCTGTTCTGAACGATATGCCACGCCGTCTGCTTACCATCTCCATTCTCCTGTCCGTATTGTTCACTACAGGAATTGAAGGTGCAGACAAAGGCACGGCAAAAGACGGATGGTCTGTCACCCCCCTGCCTGCGGTGGGCTATGACTCTGATTTCGGTTTCATGGGCGGCGGATTCATTGACATAAACTACTATGGCGGCCTGTACCCCAACTACAGACACCGTTTTTGTCTTGAGGCCCTGGTCTATTCCAAGCATGCAAGCTATTACATGTTTCAGTATGACTCCCGATATCTGATACCCGGCATAAGGACACAGGCCAAACTGTTCTTTGACAACAACCCTCTCTACTGGTTCTACGGTTTCAACGGTGCGGTACACGATTATGATGCGGACCTCAACATGAACCGTGACAAAGGGATTGCATACTACAGCTTGGACCGCAAGTTCCTGAACGGACGTCTTGAATTTGAAGGTGATCTTTCAACCCACCTTGACTGGTCGGCCGGTATCTCATACTGGCATTATTGGATAAAGGAGCTTAACTGGAAAGGATACGACCCTGATTTCACTCTTTTCAGGGAATACCGGCAAGCCGGCCTTATCGATGATGACGAAGCTTCAGGAGGAAACGTTGCCGAGTTCCAGGTCGGTCTAAAATATGACACCCGCGATATTGAAGCAGCGCCAACCCGTGGTGTATTTGCCGACATGAACGCCGTCTATGCACCTGACCTTTTCCACACAGGACATGATTACCTCAAGCTGGCCGCACGCCTGCGTCAGTATATAAGCCTTGGAACTGAAAGACTGGTTCTGGCATACAGTCTGGCATATCAGGGTACTTTTGCAGGCAATCCGGCCTTTTACTCCCAACCGTCACTGACGTATTTCAAGCCATCGGACGGTTTGGGCGGAGCCACCACGCTGCGAGGCGTATTATACAACCGTGTGGTTGGCAGTGACTATCTGTGGGGAAACTTTGAACTGCGTACCAGAATTATGGATTTCACGCTTCTGAAACGGCGCGTATTCGCAGTCGTGACTCCATTCTTCGATGCCGGAATAATAACTCAGCCTTTCCGTTTTGACCGTCAGACACAAGCGTTCCATGCCAATGACAATGTGTCAGCCATTCCCTATGACAATTACCGTTCATCAATGCTAAAAAAAGCCCGGGAACTCCACATGAGCTACGGAATAAGTGCTCAGGCTGTCATTGACTACAACTTCATCCCTACGATAGTGTTTGGCATACCTTTTGATAAAAGAGACGGTGAATACGGTCTGTATATGACCCTTGACTATATTTTCTGACTTTATAATACATTATATATATGACAGACAAGACTCCGGTCCTGCTGCTCACCGGTTATCTGGGCAGCGGTAAGACAACCCTTCTGAACCGCATCCTGAGCAACAGCAAAGGAATAAAGTTTGCTGTAATAGTAAATGACATAGGTGAGGTAAACATCGACGCCAGCCTGATACAGCAGGGAGGCGTGGTAGGCATGAATGACGACAGTCTGGTAGCCCTGCAAAACGGCTGCATCTGCTGCACCCTAAAGATGGACCTTGTGGAGCAGCTGCACCAGATCATAGCAATGCACCGTTTTGACTACATAGTCATCGAGGCCAGCGGAATCTGCGAGCCCGGCCCCATAGCACAAACCATAGAATCCATCCCCCGCATGGATCCCAAATACACAAAAGACGGAATACCCCGGCTGGACTGCATAGTAACTGTCGTAGATGCCCTGCGCATACGCGACGAGTTCGGCTGCGGCGATGACCTGGTAAAGAAGAATATTGGCGAGGAAGACCTGGAGAACCTGGTAATCCAGCAGATCGAGTTCTGCAACATCGTACTGCTGAACAAGGCATCCGAAGTAAGCGCCCAGGAGTTGCTCCGTATCCGCAAGGTTGTCCGTGCACTTCAGCCCCGCGCACGCATACTTGAGTGTGACTACGGTAACATTGAACTGGAGAACATCCTCAATACCGGCATGTTTGACTTTGAACGTGTTGCCACCAGCGCCACCTGGATCCAGGAAATCGAAAAGCGCGGTGATGAGTTGGAGCACCAGGATGACGATGATGATGAGCATGAGCATCATCACCATCACGATGATGACTACGAACATGAAGAGCATCATCACGAACATCATCATGACCATGAACACCATCATCACCACCACGATCACGAAGGTGGTGAGGTTGAGGAGTACGGAATAGGCACATACGTCTATTACGCCCGCCGTCCCATGGACCTGAACCGTTTTGACTGGTTCGTATCAAAGAAATGGCCCAAGGGCGTGATCCGCACCAAAGGAATGTGCTATTTCACTGACGAATTCGATATCTGCTACCTGTTTGAGCAGGCCGGCAAACAGATGTCACTCAAGAACGCCGGTCAGTGGTACGCCACCATGCCCGAGAACCAGCTGGCCAACATGTTGCGCTCCGACCCTACCCTGGCGGCCGATTGGGACGAGACCTACGGCGACCGCATGCAGAAGCTTGTCTTCATCGGCAAAAACCTTGACAAAGCATACATCAAAAAAGAACTTGATGCCTGCCTGACAGATTAAAAAAAGACCGGCTCGGTTGATGATATGAACCCCGAAAGTTAGACAAAAAACTTTCGGGGTTTATTATGTCAATTAAGTACAAGAAGCACTCAATCGAAGATCGGATCAAGTACATGAAGATGTTGGAAGA
>JAEEGJ010003929.1_pt1 | contig 53031 bp, 43 predicted proteins | sample 8958761 | NCBI WGS metagenome assembly JAEEGJ01 (sample SAMN16246546, study PRJNA631951) | gut metagenome | biome: gut microbiome; feature: rumen; material: RS-attached | host: Bos | place: Iran: Karaj | collected 2018-10
CTGTCAGCGTTAGCTGACTGAGGGATAGTTCGTTACTTCTCTCCCTCCGTCAGCCTTGCGGCTGCCACCTCCCTCATCAGAGGGAGGTCAATGCTCCCCTATCGACCTCCCCTTGTCAGGTGAGGTGTCGGTCGTCAGACCGACGGAGGGGTAGTCACTCCCCGTACAGATGTACCTTCAAAAGCGCGCTGCCGTGCTGCACGGCGCCGACGCCCAAAAATCCGTCGCAGTAAATGCGGTACGTTCCGTCCGCCGCGTTCGTGCGCGTCGGCAGTCCGTTCGTTGCGGGCTTTCTGCGGTCGCTTTTAAGATCGAGCCGCGGTAAAAACGCGACTGCGTCCTCGCAGCTGATGAGCGCGTCCGAAAGGTGTCCCTGCTCTTTCAGGTCCGCAAGCTCCGCGATCGAATGCGCGTGATCGAGCGTAAACGGTCCGGACGCCGTGCGCAGCAGAAACGCCATGTGCGCGGGAACTTTCAGCGCGGTCCCGATGTCGGCGCAGAGCGTTCGGATATACGTTCCGCGCGAACAGACGACCTCGATGAAATACCGGTTTTCGCCGCGCGTTCCGACGAGTTTAAGCGACGCGATCTGTACCGCGCGCGATTTGTCCGGGATCTCCTTTCCGGAAAGCGCGAGGTCGTACAGCTTTTGTCCGTTGTATTTCAGCGCGGAATACATCGGCGGCGTCTGCGTGATCGTGCCGGTAAAGCGCGGCAGGACCGCAAGAAGCTGTTCCTCCGTCACGACGGCGCCGCTCGTTTCGACAACCTTGCCCTGCGCGTCCTGCGTGTCGGTGCTCGCGCCGAACGCGATCTCGGCAAGATAGGTCTTTTGCTTGTCGACCAGGTAATCGAACAGCCGCACCGCGCGTCCGACGCACACGGGCAGAACGCCCGCCGCCTCGGGGTCGAGCGTGCCGAGATGTCCGACCCGCTTCGTTTCAAAAATCTTCCGTATATCCACCACGACGTCGGAGCTCGACATCGCCGGCGGTTTCAGCACGGTCACGATCCCTTCGATCATTGCAGTGCTTCCGTGAGCGCGCCGCGCATCGTGCGGACCGCCTCTTCGAGCGGCAGATACAGCGTGCAGCCCGCCGCGGCGACATGCCCGCCGCCGCCGAAGCGCTTTGCGATCGCCGCCACGTCGCAATACCGCTTGCTGCGCATGCTGACGCGCACGCATCCGTCGCTTTCACGCAGCACGCACGCCGCCTCGACCGTGTCGATATCGCGCAACCAGTCGATCAGTCCCCCGGTGTCCTCCTTGGTCGCGCCGCACGCCGAAAGCGCCGCGGTCGGGATCGCAAGCAGGTTGAGCCGTCCGTCTGCGGAAAGCTCCATATGCCCGAGCGTGTATGCAACAAGCTTCGCTTTCGGAAGCGTCATCTCACGAAACAGCACCCGGTTCAGCTCCGGCAGATTGATGCCGTATCCCAAAAGCTTTGCCGCCGCCTCGAACGCCTCCGGCGAGGTGTTCCCGTACGAGAAATTGCCGGTATCGGTCGCGATCGCCGTGTACAGCGCGTCCGCGATCCCGCGTGTGATCGGCGCATGCAGCGCGTCCAAAAGCCGCAGGATCAGCTCGCCGGTCGCGGAAACCTCCTCGACCCAGTCGCCGTCCTTCGATTCCCGCGGATTCGTGCCGTGGTGGTCGATGCAGAACTGATACGGCGCCGCTTCGAGCGCTTCTTTGAGCGCGCCGGTGCGCTTATGGTCCGCGCAGTCGACGAAGATCACCGCCTCCTTCGGCGGTTCGATCCCGTCCGTGCCGGTTACCGTGTCCGCGCCGGCAAGAAAGCCGAGATACGGCGGCACGCGGTCCGGGCAGACGACGATCGCCGTCTTGCCCATTTGAAGGAGCGCTTCCCGCAAAGCAAGGCAAGAGCCCAGCGTGTCGCCGTCGGGCGACTGGTGGGCTGCCAGGACAAAGCTTGTATGCGATTGAAGAAAGGACGCAGCCGCTTCGAGATTCATGCTTCCGGTTCCTTTTCGGGTTTGTCGTCCTTATGCAGCGAGCTGATCACTTCGGAGATATGCACCGAGTACGCGATCGAATCGTCGCCGACGAACTTGATCGCAGGCACTCTTCGGATCGTCATGCGGCTGCCGACCTCGTGTCCGATGAATCCGGACGCGTGGTTCAGCGCGTCGACCGCGGTTTTCAGCGCGGTCTCGTCCGCGTCGTACACAGAGACGTGCGCCTTGGCGTATTTGAGGTCCGGCGTGACTTCCATTTCGGTGATCGAGGTCACCGCGGGAATGCGCGGATCCTTCATCTCAAAGATGATCGCGCTGACCGTCTTTTTGAGCTCCTCGCGGAGCCGTTCGTTTCTGACCTTTGCCATCAGCGCTTCACTTCCTCCATCATGTAGCATTCGATGACGTCATCCTCGAGGATGTCGTTGAAGTTCTCGATCGAGATACCGCACTCATAGCCCGCAAGGACCTCCTTCGCGTCGTCCTTGAAGCGCTTCAGCGAGGCGATCTTGCCGTCGTGCAGGACAATGCCGCCGCGGACCACACGCACCTGCGCGGTCCTCGTGACCTTGCCCTCGTTGACGTACGCGCCCGCGATCGTGCCGACGCCGGAGATGCGGAACGTGGAGCGGACCGTGCAGCGGCCGAGCTCGACCTCCTGGAATACGGGCTTGAACATGCCCTTCATCGCGTTTTCGACGTCCTCGATCGCGTTGTAGATGACGCGGTAGGTACGCACGTCGACCTTTTCCTTTTCGGCGGCTGCGCGCGCCGTGGAATCCGGACGCACGTTAAAGCCGATGACGATCGCGTTCGACGCGGACGCAAACATGATGTCCGAACCGGTGATCGCGCCGACGCCGCTGTGGATGACGCGCACACGGACCTCGTCGTTACTGAGCTTTTCAAGCGACTGCTTGACCGCTTCGACCGAGCCCTGCACGTCCGCCTTGACGATCAGGCTGAGTTCCTTGAGATCGCCCTCCGCCATCTGGCTGAAGAGGTCGTCCAAAGAGACCTTCTGCGCCTGCTTGACCTGCGCCGCCTTTGCCTTCTGGCGACGCTCATCCGCGACCTGACGGCTCAGCTTGTCGTCATTTGCCGCAAACAGGAGATCGCCCGCCGCGGGCACTTCATTGAAGCCGAGCACCTCGACCGGCGTGGACGGACCCGCGCTGTTCACGCTTCTGCCCTTGTCGTCCATCATGGCGCGGACCTTGCCGAACGCCGTGCCGGCAACGATCATGTCGCCCTTCTTCAGCGTACCGTTCTGCACCAGCACCGTTGCCACCGGACCGCGGTTCCTGTCGAGCTCCGCTTCGATGATCGTGCCCTTCGCAAGACGGTCCGGATTCGCCTTGAGCTCCAGAACGTCCGCCTGCAGCAGAACCATTTCGAGGAGCTGATCGAGGTTGATCTGCTTCTTTGCCGAGACCGGCACGCAGATCGTATCGCCGCCCCATTCCTCGGTGACGAGACCGTATTCGGTGAGCTGCTGCTTGACGCGTTCGGGATCCGCGGTGTCGCGGTCGATCTTGTTGATCGCAACGACGATCGGAACGCCCGCAGCCTTTGCATGGTTGATCGCCTCGATCGTCTGCGGCATGATGCCGTCGTCCGCCGCGACGACCAGGATGACGATATCCGTGACCTGCGCGCCGCGCGCACGCATCGCCGTGAACGCTTCGTGACCCGGCGTGTCGATGAAGGTGATCTGCTTGCCGTTCAGGGTGACGGTATACGCGCCGATGTGCTGCGTAATGCCGCCCGCCTCGCCTGCGGTAACGTGCGAATTGCGGATCGCGTCGAGGAGCGACGTCTTGCCGTGGTCGACGTGACCCATGATCGTGACGACCGGCGGACGCGGCTTCAAGGTTTCCGGCGCGTCGACGTCGTCCGCGGAATCCATCAGAACGTCCTCAAAGGACTTTGCGATCTGCTGTTCGAGCGTGATATTGAACTCGCTCGCGATGAGCTCGCAGGTGTCGAAATCCAGCTCCTGATTGATGTTTGCGATGATGCCGAGCATCAGCAGCTTTTTCAGGATCTCGTTTGCGGGCTTGCCGAGCTTTTCGGAAAGGTCCTTGACCGTGATCGTTTCCGCGGTGATCACGGCGTGGTCGATCACAACGGGCGTGGGCTTCGGCTGCTGCGCCTCCTGCTCGTGCTTCTTCACCTTGCGGCGATTGCCCATCTGACTGTCGTCTTCCCAACCGCGCGCGGTCGGCCCCTGTTCCTTCATCATCGTCTTTTTGTTCTTTGCCTTCTTATCCGTGGTGTCGAACGTCTTTTTCTTGTCCGTTCTGTTGTTCTTTCCGGTGTCCGCCGGACTCGGCACGTTGATCACGACCGCACGCGAGCCTGCGGAAGTGTCGCGGCGCGGTCCGCGGCTGTCGTTCTGCCGCCGCTCGCCCTGCGGACGGTCTCCGCCCGGTCTGCGCTCGCCCTGCGGACGGTCGCTGCCGCCCTGTCTGCGGTCGCCCTGCGGACGGTCCTTGCCCTGCTCTTTGGCGTTCTGCGGGCGCTGCGGACGCTCTTCGGTCCGCTGCGGCGCAGGCTTCGGCGTTTCCTTGACCTCCGCCGGCTTTTCCGGTTCGGTCTGCACCTCGGGCTGCGGCTCCGGTTCCTCGACGCCGCCGGCATGCACCACGACGTCCTCCTCGCTTTCAAGCATTGCCTTCAGCCGCTCGGCGCGTTCGCGTTCCTCGCGCTCCTGCTTTTCCTTTTCCTCACGGTCGATCATACTGCCTTCCGTGCGGCGCGCGGTATCCAGAAGCGTGCCGATCGCACCCTTCGTCGCGTCAAGCCTGTGCAGCAGCGCCTGCATTTCTTCTTTCAGAGTTTTTGCTGTTTCCAGAAAATTCGTTGCCATACTCATCCCCGCTTTTCATCGGTATTGCGCATTGCGCGCTCGATCATATCCCGGAAATCGGGATCCGTCACCGCCATCACGATGTGCGAATCCTTTCCGATCGCGCCGCCCACGGTCTCCACCGTATAAAACGGGACCCCGTGCGCCGCGCACAGATGTTCATAACGCGTCTTCGTCGCCTCCGACGCTCCCTCTTCCAAGAGGACCAGCTTTGCCTTTCCGGCTTTGATCGCGTTCTCCGCGGCAAACGCGCCGCTTTTCGCTTTGCCGGCTTTTCGGCACAGCCCGATCGCGTTATACAGCCGATCCTGCATCATATCCGATCTCCGAAGCGATTGCCGTCTTCAGCGCGTCGTTCATCGGCGCTTCGAGCGCACGCTCCAGCGCACGCGTTTTGATTGCTTTGTTCATGCACGCCGCGTCGCGGCAAAGATACGCGCCGCGTCCGGAACGCTTTCCGGTCAGGTCGAGCACGAGCTCGCCCTCCGCGGTGCGCACGATGCGCATCAGGTCTTTTTTCGCCCGCATCTCACGGCAGGCGACGCACATCCGCATCGGGATCTTTTTCAATCGCTTATTCCTCCGCGTTCTCTTCCGCCTGCGCGGCGTCCACCGCTGCGTCCGCCTGCGACTGGCTCTTGATGTCGATCTTCCAGCCGGTCAGCTTCGCGGCAAGACGCGCGTTCTGTCCCTCCTTGCCGATGGCAAGCGACAGCTGCGAATCCGGCACGATGACGCGCGCCGCTTTTTCGTCCTCATTGACGTAGACCATCAGCACCTTCGCGGGGCTCAAAGCCTTTGCAATGTAGATCGCGCTGTCGGAATCGTACTCGATGATGTCGATCTTCTCGTTGTGCAGCTCATTGACGATGCGCTCCACACGCGCACCGCGCGGACCGACGCATGCGCCGACCGCGTCGACCTGCGGATCGGTCGAAAACACGGAGACCTTGGTGCGGAAGCCCGCTTCGCGCGCGATGGACTTGATCACCACCGTGCCGCTCTGGATCTCGGGCACTTCGAGCTCGAAGAGGCGCTTGACAAGTCCCGGATGCGTGCGGCTCACGACGACCTGCGGTCCCTTGTTTTCCTTGCGCACCTCCAGCACATAGACCTTGATGCGCTCGTTCATTTCGTATTCCTCGCCGGGGATCATCTCGTTCGCGGTCAGGATGCCGTCCGTCTTGCCGAGCTCGACGTAAGCATTGCCCTTCTCCACGCGCTGGACGATCGCCGTCAGGATCTCATTTTCCTTCTCAATGTATTCGTCATAGATGTTGCCGCGTTCCGCCTCGCGGATGCGCTGCACCATGACCTGCTTTGCGGTCTGCGCCGCAATGCGTCCGAAGTCCTTCGTAAACGCTTCCTCTTCGAGCACGTCGCCGAGCTCATAAAGCGGATTGATCTTCTTTGCGCGTTCCAGCGAGATCTCCTGCGAGGGCGTTTCGACCTTCTCGACAACGGTCTTGCTCGCGTAGATGTGGTACTCGCCCGTGTCTCCGTCGACCTCCGCGCGGACGTTTGCGGTCGAGTTGTAGTTGCGCTTGTATGCGACGATCAGCGCCGCTTCAAATGCGGAGAGCAGCACGGATTTCTTGATGCCGCGTTCCTTCTCCAGCGCGTTCAGTGCTTCGATAAATTCTGCGTTCATGGTTTTTTCCTTTCTTTTCCTAAACCTGATGGTATCAATTATGAAAACCGAATGTTCGGACGGACGAGCGCGCAGTCCTTTTTGGCGACGGTGAGCGTCTCTCCCTGTTCCGTCCGGACGGTGAAGCTTTCGGCGTCGAACGCTTCGAGCGTTCCGATCCATTGCTTTTTGCCGTTTTTCGGGGCGTACAGCTTGATCTCCAGCTCCGTGCCCATAGCGCGCTCAAAATCGCGGTCCTTCTTCAGCGGTCGGTCGATGCCGAGCGATGAGACCGAAAGCACATATTCCGATTCGATCGGGTCCTTTTCGTCCAGGATCGGCTCGATCGCGCGGCTGACCGCTTCGCATTCGTCGATCGTCACGCCGCCGGGCTTGTCGATATAAAACGTCAGCACCCAGTCGCCGTATTCCTTTTGATACTCGACGTCGCAGAGCTCGAAGCCCATCGATTCGATCTTTTCTTTGCAGAGCTGTTCGCAGATCTCGGTCGTTTTCATGTCCTTTCCTCTCTCAAAACGAAAGAGTGGGATCTCCCCACTCCTTCAAGTTCAACATTCCAACAGAAGCAGTATACCATACTCTTCCGAAGATTGCAAGCATTATTTCGCCAAACGGTCGAACTTCTCGAACAGCCGTTCCTCTGCCTCGTCCGGCTTCTCCTCGCGCGGCTTGAAGAGCTGCGTTCTTGCATAATGCGCGAGCGCGACATACGCGAGCCCGATCGACGCCGACAGCACCGCGATGTTCCACGGCTCGATCACGTCAAACACGAAGCTCAGAAGCGTCAGCACGGTGCCGAACGCAAACAGCCCCGTCGCCGTCTTGCCGTACCAGTCGGAATACGCGACCTTGCGCTGCTTCAGCATGATCATGCCGCCGATCACCATCAGGATCTCCTTGACGGCGACAAGAATCACCAGCGTCAAATAGATCCAAAACAGCGAGCCTTCCCACTTGCCGATCAGAATCACAATGAGCGCCGTGATCGACATCAGCTTGTCCGCAAGCGGATCCAGAAGCTTTCCGACCGGCGTGACCCAGTTGAACGTCCGCGCCAGAAAGCCGTCCAGCACGTCGGTGACGAACGCCAGCACAAATACGCCGAGCGCCCAAAGATAGTTCTGCGGATGCGGGATCTTGGTCGTCAGAAACAGCCATGCGAACAAGCCGACCATGGCGATGCGGATCGAAGAAAGAATGTTCGGAATATGCTTCATTCAGATACTGACGTCCTCTACATACAATTCCCGGACAGCGTTCGGGTCAACGGCGGGCTCCGCCTTCGGCGCGGGCGCAGGCTCGTTCTTCTTGCGCTCCTGTTCGTCGCGCCAGTCGAAATACTTCATCGCGACCTGCGGCAGCAGCGCATAGCTCAAAACGTCCTCCTCGCTTCTTGCGCGGTCGCCGAGCTCCGCCTTGTACTTTTCAAGCTCCGGCTCCAAAAGATCCGCGGGACGGCAGGTGACGACCGCTTCGTCGCCGATCGCCATCTTGCGCACTTCCTCGTTGACCGGTCCCGGAAGTCTGCCGTACTCGCCGCGCAGGACCGCCTTCGAGTTGTTCGGGAAGGTCTTGTAGCGCCCGACGAGCACGTTGAACACCGCCTGCGTACCGACGATCTGGCTGGTCGGCGTGACGAGCGGCGGATAGCCGAAGTCCTTTCTGACCCGCGGGATCTCCGCAAGCACGTCGTAATACTTATCCTCCGCGCCGGCGTCCTTGAGCTGCTTGATGAGGTTCGAGAGCATGCCGCCCGGCACCTGATACAAGAGCGTGTTGGTATCGACGCGCAGGGATTTGTCGGAGATCAGACCGTCCTGCTTCAGGCGCTCGTACACCTGACGGAAATACTTCGCGCATTCCGAAAGCGCATTGAGGTCCAGCCCCGTGTCGCGCTCGGTACCCTTGAGCGTCGCGACGAGCGATTCGGTCGCGGGCTGCGAGGTGCCGTTGCCCAAAGGAGACAGCGCGGTATCGACGATGTCGACGCCCGCTTCCGCAGCCTTTAATAGCACCATGTCGCCCGTGCCGGTCGTGTTGTGCGTGTGCAGATGGATCGGGATATCGACCTCGGCTTTGAGCTTTTTCACCAGAGAGTATGCGTCGTACGGGAGCAGAAGATTCGCCATATCCTTGATGCAGATCGAATCCGCGCCCATCTGGGCAAGCTCTTTAGAAAGCTTTACAAAGTATTCTTCGCTGTGCACCGGCGAGGTCGTGTAGGAGATCGCCGCTTCGCAGAAGCCGCCGTATTTCTTGGTATACTTGATCGCGGCTTCGAGGTTTCTGGGATCGTTCAGCGCGTCGAAGATGCGGATCACGTCGATGCCGTTTTCGATCGCCTTGCGGCAGAACTGCTCGACGACGTCGTCCGCGTAGTGCTTGTAGCCCAGAATGTTCTGTCCGCGGAAGAGCATCTGCAGCTTCGTGTTCGGCAGCGCTTTTCTGAGCGTGCGGAGACGTTCCCACGGATCCTCGTTCAGATACCGGAGGCAGGAATCGAACGTCGCGCCGCCCCAGACTTCGAGCGACCAGTAGCCGATCGCGTCGAGCATCTCACAGGCGGGCAGCATCTCCTTCGTGGTCATGCGCGTCGCGGCAAGCGACTGATGCGCGTCACGCAGGATGGTATCGGTAACAAACAGTTTTCCCATGGTCGGTCCTCCTTAATGTCCGAACAGCGACAGGAACACGCCCGCCGCGATCGCCGAGCCGATGACGCCCGCCACGTTGGGACCCATTGCGTGCATCAGCAGGAAGTTCTTCGGATTCTCCTTCTGACCGACGACCTGGCTGACACGCGCCGCCATCGGAACGGCAGACACGCCCGCGGAGCCGATCAGCGGGTTGATCTTCTGTTTCAGGAACAGGTTCATGATCTTTGCCAGCAGCACGCCGCCGCAGGTACCGCCGATGAACGCGACGATACCGAGCGCAATGATGACCAGCGTGGACAGCTGCAAAAACGTCGCGCCCGTCGCCGTTGCGCCGACGCAGACGCCGAGGAAGATCGTAACGATGTTGCAAAGCTCGTTCTGCACGGTCTTTGAAAGACGCTCGGTGACGCCGGATTCCTTGAAGAGGTTTCCGAGCATCAGGCAGCCGACCAAGGGCGCCGCGGAGGGCACCAGCAGCGCGACGAAGATCGTGACCACGATCGGGAACAGGATCTTCTCGCTCTGCGAGACCGGGCGGAGCTGCGCCATGACGATCTGGCGTTCCTTCTTGGTCGTCAGAAGCTTCATGAACGGCGGCTGAATGACCGGCACCAGCGCCATGTACGAATACGCCGCGACCGCGATCGGTCCGAGATAGCTCGGCGCAAGCCGCGAGGTAACGAGGATCGCCGTCGGACCGTCCGCACCGCCGATGATGCCGATGGACGCCGCGATGTTCTGGAGCGGCGTGCCGTCGGTCGGGATCCACTGGAACGCGATCACGGACAGCGCAAACGCGATGTAGATGCCGAGCTGCGCCGCCGCGCCGAGGATCAGGCTCTTCGGATTCGCGATCAAGGGACCGAAGTCCGTCATCGCGCCGACGCCCATGAAGATCAGGCACGGATAGATGCCGAGCTTGACGCCGAGGTACAGATAATCGAGCAGTCCGGTCTTGTGGATATCGCCGAGCTTCGCCCACTGGATCACGCCCTGTTCGGCGTTGTTTGCGCCGAGACCGAACAGCTCCTCATGGAACAGACCCGCACCGGGCAGGTTCGTAAGCAGCATGCCGAACGCGATCGGAACGAGCAGAAGCGGCTCGAACTTCTTCACGATCGCCAGATACAGAAGCAAGCAGGCGATCGCGATCATGATGAGACATTTCCAGTTGTCCCCTTCAAAGAACCGGGCAAAGCCGGTCCCCGTGAGGAACTCGGAAACGGTTTCCCAAATGGCTTCCATAGGCGCCCCCGATCAGGCGATGGTGCACAGCAGCGCGCCGCTTTCGACCGAAGAACCCTTGGCAACGCCGATGGAGCTGATCCTGCCCGCGCACGGCGCGAGGATCTCGTTTTCCATCTTCATGGCTTCGAGGATCATCAGCTGCTGCCCTTCCTTGACGGTATCGCCCGGATTGACGTTGACCTGCAGAATGTTGCCGGGCATCGGGCTTCTGACCTCGGTGCCTGCGCCTGCGGGCGCGCTCTTCACAGGCTCTGCCGCCTTCGCCGCCGCTGCCGCGGTCTTTGCGTCGATCTCTTCGACTTCGACTTCGTACTTGGTCCCGTTGACATTGATCAAAAACTTACGCATGATTTCCTTCCCCCTTAATCCACTTTTTTAAACGATACGATACGGATCCCGCTGACGCTTTCGCCCAGCACGGTTGCAATGGCAGCCGCAGCCGCCGCCTTGATTTCGTTGAGATTGCCCTCCGGCACGGCTGCCGCCGGTTCCGGCTTCGATTCCGGCGCGGGCGCTTCTTTCTTTTTGCCGACGCCGCGCATGATCGCTCCCATGATCTTGATGATCACGATGAGCGCGATCAGTCCGACAAAGACGATCCCGAGTCCCAAGAGAAACGTGATCAGCGTGGACGACAGCGCCGCTCCTCCCTCATATGACATATGCGAAACCTCCATTCTTCCGGGAAATGCCGCCGCGTGCTTTCCCCTATTTACTATGGTATTCGATAAAAACACCGATTTCCCATTCTATGGGTTATACACATTATATTATCATTTGCGCAAGAAGTCAATTCCCCCGCATGATTTTCGGTGATTTGCGCATGCTTTTCGTATGCTGACACTGTTTTTACGCGCGGTCTTTCTGGACCTGTTTGTGCTGCTCGTTCTGCGGCTGACCGGCAAGCGTCAGGTGAGCGATCTGCAGCCGTACGATCTTCTCATGACGCTGATCATCGCCGACCTTGCGAGCACGGCGATCGCGGACACGGATATTCCGCTTCTGTACAGCATCGTGCCGATCCTTGCGCTGTACCTTGTACAGCAAGCGCTTGCAAAGCTGTGCTTAAAGTCTTCCGCGATCCGGCGGCTTGTATGCGGTACGCCGCAGATCCTGATCCTGGACGGCGTGCTGCAGGAGAAGATCATGCGCCGCACAAATTATACGGTGCGCGATCTTTTGGACAGCCTCCGCTCGAAGGACATCTTTGACGTCGGCGAGGTCGCCTATGCGATTCTCGAAACGAACGGCACGGTCAGCGTGCTTGAAAAGGCGGCGTTTCAGCAGCCGAACAAGCGCGAGCTCGGGCTTGAGCCGGGTTCCGCCGCGCTCTCGCATCTGCTGATCCTTGAAGGGAAGATCCAAAAAAGCGGGCTCGAAACGCTGCATCTTACGCAAAAGGACGTGGAAACGATGCTCAAAAACCACGGGCTTTCGCTCGAAAACATCTTTTTTGCGCAGATGAACGGCGACGGCGAGCTGCACGTTCAGCTGAACCGAAAGAATCAAAGCCGCGTGATGAGCTTTTCCGAAGGATAAGGAGGACGTATGGGCTTTACGGTATTCCGGACGACGATGACGATCCTGATCTGCGCCTTTCTGGTGCTGCTGTTTCTGCTGCCCTCGGCGATTTTGCGCCGGTTTTCCGAGCAGGCGGACAACCTGATCGACGAAGCGGAAGCCGCGCTGCTTTCGGGCGATCCGGAGGCGGCAGGTCCGCACTGTGCCGTGCTCAAAACGCTCGTACGGGAACAGATGCCGGTCCTTGAACGCTTTCTGAACCATGAAAGCGTCGACGCGCTCGACGCCGCCGTTTCGGTTGCGGACTGCGCCGTACGGGCAGGCGATGCGGGCGCGGCTGCCGAAGCGCTTGCGGAGGCGCGTTCCATCCTCGTCCGCATCGAGGGAATCGAACTTTTTTCGTGGAATAATCTGCTTTAACGATTGTCTTTGGATGCAAATTGTGGTATACTGTAAAAAATATACGAAACGAGGTGCATCTGTTTCCATGAACGCAGGCGATCTTTCCCGGCTGATCTCCGCTGCGCGCAAAGGAAAACCGGATCTTGTGATCCGCAACGCGCGCGTGATCAACGTCTTTACCAACGAGATCACGGAAACGAACGTCGCGATCTCGGGCGACACGGTTATCGGCGTCGGCAACTATTCCTGTGAAAACGAATACAACGCCCACGGCGCATACCTCGCGCCGGGGTTCATCGACGGGCATGTACACATCGAAAGCTCGATGGTCACGCCCGCTTCTTTTGCGCAGGTGATCCTTCCGCAGGGCACGACCTCGATCGTCGCCGATCCGCACGAGATTGCAAACGTAGCGGGAACCGAGGGCTTAAAAGCGATCATAGCGCTTTCCGAGGGGCTTCCGCTGGATATTCATTTCATGCTGCCCTCATGCGTGCCTGCGACGCCGTTTGAGCACAGCGGCGCTTCGCTGTCCGCAAAGGATCTTGCCTTGTTCATGGACGAACCGAATGTGGTAGGGCTCGGCGAGGTCATGGATTACCCCTCTGTCGTGTCGTGCGCGCCGGAAATGATCTTCAAGCTGCAATGCTTTTTCGACCGTCCGATCGACGGACACGCGCCGATGCTGACCGGAAAGGCGCTGAACGCGTACTGTCTCGCCGGACCGCACACCGATCACGAATGCTCGAACTTTGCGGAGCTCAAGGAAAAGCTCAAGAACGGCATGATCATCCTGATCCGCATGGGCTCGGCGGCAAACGGCGTCAAGGAAATGTTCGACGGCATCGTTTCCGAGGGGCTACCGACCGACCGCATCTGCTTCTGTACCGACGACAAGCATCTTGAAAACATCCGTTCCGAAGGACACATCAACCACATTGTGAACACCGCGATCTCCCGCGGGATCCGCCCGCTCGACGCGATCCGCATGGCAACGCTGAACACGGCAAACGCATTCGGGCTGAGGCGCGTCGGCGCCGTCGCGCCCGGATACCGCGCGAACTTCGTTCTGTTCAACGATCTGCATACCATCAATCCGCACGCGGTCTTTGCAAACGGCAGGCTGATCGATCCGGACGCGCCGATCCCCTCCCCCGCAGTCCCCGAAAGCGTGAAAAACAGCGTACACGCCGCGCCGATCGGACCGGAGGATCTGCGGCTCAAAGCAAAAGCGTTCATGCCGATCATTCAGACCGTGCCGCATCAGCTGGTCACGCGGCTCGTGACCGGCGTCGTGCCGACCGACGAAAACGGATACTTCGTCCCGGAGGACGGGCTCAACAAGCTCGCAGTCATCGAGCGCCACCACGCCACCGGCAACATCGGCGTCGGCATCGTGGAGGGCATGCACATTGCGGGCGGCGCGATCGCCGCGACCGTTGCGCACGATTCGCACAACATTGTGGTCGTCGGGGACAACGACGGCGATATGATCTTTGCCGCGGAAACGCTGAAAGCCTGCGGCGGCGGGTTCACGGTCGTGTCGCACGGCGAGGTCAAGGCGCTTCTGGAGCTGCCCGTCGCGGGACTGATGAGCGACGCGCCGGTCGAATCGGTCCTCGAAAAGCAGCGGGAACTGCTCTCCGCCGCGCATGCGCTCGGTGCGGACGACGCCTGCGATCCGCTGGTGCTGCTCTCGTTCCTTGCGCTGCCGGTCATTCCCGAGGTGCGGCTGACCGACTGCGGGCTCTTCGACGTCCGCACGATGTCGTTTTTGTACAATTCGGTCTCTTGAAAGCTTCGTTTTCAACTGACTGTTCTTCCCCTGTGCGTCCGAGCGCGTGTTTTCAACGCGCTTGAAAGGCTTGCCGATTTCATTTGAAAGCGATCAAGAGGTATTGCGTATGTGTCTGTTCCGTAAGAAGAAACCGTTTACCCAATCCGAGCATGAGCTCTGGCGCTCGCAGTGGCAGAGCTTATTTCCGCCGGAATGCCGCAACGTACCCGTCACCGTCGACGGCGTGACCGAGATCGCCTATGTGCTGGTCGGGCACAACGCCATGATGCTGCAGGACGGGCTTCTGATGCAGGCGGCGTTTTTCGACGTGTGCGAATTGTTCCAGAAGGCGGGTTATCATGTCATCTGGCTGATGCGCTGCACGCAGGATATCCACAACGGCTATCTGAAGCGCAAAAAGGTCGAGGACGGCGGCAAGCGCATGCAGTGGCTTTGGCGAAGTCCCACAACGAATTTCGGACGCTGGAGCTCGGATCAGAAGCACGCCTCCATCCTGCTGCAGATCGAGGAGCTGCCCGAACCGGGACCCGCAAACTGCGAGAAAAAGGTCCTGCAGCGCGTGGTCTGGGCGGAAAGCGACGACCCCGAAAGCATGGTCCCGAAGCGCACGACCTTCACGACCGTCAACGTCCCCGATACGCCGCCCGAGCTCGTCCGCTGGCTGAACGGCGAATCGCTGAGCAATTTTCAGAATTGATGTAAGTACGCCTCCCCTGCTTTCCGTCGGGGAGGCGTTCTTTTTAAGAAGACATTCTTCTTAAGAATATCGATATAACGATATCTGTATTTTTGCAATCTATGTAATTATATCGATGTAAATTATATCTATATAAAGTATATCGATATAATATAGCTACGACGTTTTTTGCCAAAACCCTTTTTTGTATTGTGAACTTTTTTGATATTTTGGGGCATAAAAAAGGACCGTCCGAAAGGACGGTCCCAAGCGTCATTTTTACCGCTCTTCGCCAAAAATACGCAAGCCCGAGGCCCTGCGGGCGATTCCGCGCTTTTCACCGCTCGTATCAGTAAAAAACAAACACGCCCTGCGGCAGCTTGTTGTTTTTGTAGATCTCCATCAATTCAGCATATGCCGCCGTATCTTTCGGGATCTCCGTGATGAGACCGGTGTCCATGGTGCTGAGCCAGATCGTTTCGCCCAGGATGCGGATCCCGGCGAACTCATAGCACAGTATGCTGTCATACCGGATGTTCCTGAGGATCAGCGTGCCGTATTCCTCTGCATTTTCGTCAATCGACACTGCATCCGCCGTTCCGTTCTCTGCCGCCTTGTACCGTTCGCAAAGCTCTGCGCTCGCCTCCTCGGACAGCGGAAGATCTACGTTCTTTTTGTCATTCAGCAGATAGACGGAAAATCCATCCCCAAACGGATCCCGCAGAGCTTCCCCCTCGCGGATCAATGTTCTGTCTTGATACGGATACCGTTTATCCCATATCTTCAAAAACCGGTTTGCCTTTGCAAACGACAGGACAGATTCTATATGCGCATCGCTCTCCGCATCATCCTTGATCTTGATCTCGCCGATCGTCTCCTCGAAGCTCAACTCTCTCTCGTCAAAAAACAGATGCCAGTGCGGCGGCGCGTCGTAATAGTTGTTCGTGCCGTCCGTAATGCCGCCGTCGATTTCCGTGAATACGGGAAGCGGAACCGGTGTCGTTCTGACGTCGAACGCCGCGGCGAACTCGCGGAACAAAGCACTGTCCGCATTCATTTTGATTGCGGTTCCTTCTTTGGTATACGCCCTCGTTTTTCCCGCATACAGAAATGCATCTCCGTTGCGTCGAGCGAGAAGCAGTCTTGTGTCATGCAGCAGACCCGGAATCTCCGGGACCGTTTGGTAAACATCCGCCGTCTTATCAAGCTCTGAGATCTTCGCTTTTTCACCCTCCGTATCGAGCCTATTCAAAAGAGTATGCAACTCTTTGCCTGCTTCTTCCGAAAGATACATCCAAGATTCCGAATCGGCATTATAAACGCTGATTGCGTAATTGCAGGTTTGGGGATCCGGTTTCGGCAGTGCCAGCCCGGACCGGTAATACGAAAACCATGATTTGAACCAGATCACGCGTTCCTCCGGATCGGCGGTATAGACCTTGGTCTCACTGCCCATGCCCTTCAGCTTTCCGATCGCGACGCTGTTGATCGGACATACCGTGTATCCCTCCGGAACATAGAGATACTCTGTTCCGATCGAGCTGATCAGTCCCGGCACGGTAAGCTGAAACGTGTACCAATGTCCGTCCCCCGCCCACGGCGTCGGCGCAGGCTCGGCAGACTCCGGCGCATTTGACAAAGAAGGCGTTTCGGCTGCAGCCGTCTGTGTTTCCGCCGCCTGCCTCTCCGCTTCGCGCTTTGCCTTCGGGTTCGTCAGGAAGCATACCGCAACGATCACGGATACGAGGATCGCCGCGATGATGATCCGCAGAAGCGGTTTCTTGTAGTGCAGAACCGACTTCACGCGACTTTTGACGCCGTTTTCTCCGAATGCAAGCGGACAGACCGAAACGACGCGCTGCGGGTGGCTGCAATCCAGAAGCGCCTGCGAATAGGCGGCGCGGCCTTCGCGATCCATCTGCGCGATCGCTTTCTCGTCACACGCGGATTCAATGTCCCGGCAAAACAGGATGTAGGCAAGCCAGCACAGCGGATTGAACCAATGCACCGCAAGGATCAGAAACCCGAGCGGCTTCCACCAATGATCGCGGCGGCGCAGATGCGCGCGCTCGTGCATCAGAACGCTTTCGCGCGTCGTCCCCTCAAGATCCGACGGCAGATAGATGCGCGGGCGGAACATGCCGAGGATGAACGGAGAACGGATCTCATCGCAGAGATAAACGCCGCTCCCGTTCGGAACCGCTGCACGGACGCTGTGTCTGGCGCGGAGGTAGCTCAGAAACAGAAAGAGCAGCATGCCGCAGACGCCTGCGATCCAAATAATCGCCGCAGCGTACGTCACGACCTGCAGCGGATTGATGCTGTTTGCCGGGCTCGGCGCAAACTGCCGTTCGATCACCGGATTGACCGACCGGTTCACGATCGGAATGCCCGTTTCCACCGCGGGATGCTCCATCAAGGCGATGTTGTTCGGGATCGGTTCCGCCGCTGGGATCAGGCTGAAAATGCTCTCGATGGAAAACGGCAGCATGAGCCGCACCGCGACGATCGCCCAAAGGACGCCGCGCACCCACTTCGGCGCGCGAAACAGCAGCAGCCGCACAAGCAGCACGACAAGAATCAGGATGCTTGCCGAAAGGCTCATGTTCAGGATCTTCAAAAAGGCGGCTTCCATCGTCATTCCCCTTTCCGATACGCGTCGATCATGGTCCGGATCTGCTCCGCCTCGTTTTCCGAAAGCCCGCGATCGGACAGGAACGCAGCGAAGAACGCGGGCAACGATCCCCTGAACGAATCCGCAACGATCTGTTTGCTGCGCTTCGCATAGAACGCGTCCCGCTGCATGCAGGCGCGAACCGTACCGTTCTCGTTCACAAACAGCCCCTTCTCACAGAGCTTTCGAAGAACGGTATATGTGGTGGATTTTTTCCATTCAAAGCGTTCGGCGCAGAGCTTGACAAGCTCCCCCGAGTCGATCGGTTCCCTTTCCCAGATGAGATCGGCAAAGCGTTCCTGTACGGCGCCCAATTCGATTTCCATACATGCTTCTCCTTTGGTTTATTCAAATAGACCACATATGCAGTTTATCACGATAGACCGAATCTGTCAAGCGTATTCTTCCGGAATCAAAAAAAGCACAGCCCCGAAAAGAGCTGTGCCCGTATACAGTTGCAAGGATTTTACCGCTCTTCGCGGAAGTAAGCAAGCCCGAGGCTTTGCGGCGGGAGGTTCTCGCGTTTTTTACGCAGGCTGACGATGATCAGCACGATGAGCGTGACCACGTACGGCGCGAGCTTATAGAGCTCCTTGATGCCGAGCGGAAGCGACAGATGCTCGGACAGGATGATGAGCCCGCCGAACAGGATCGACGCAAAGATGCTGACGCTCGGACGCCATGTCGTGAAGATGACCAGCGCGATCGCCAGCCAGCCGCGGTCGCCGAAGCCCTCGTTCGCCCACGTGCCGTGCGCGCACTCCATGACGTAGTAGAGTCCGCCGAGCCCCGCGATCATGCTGCCGACGAGCGTTGCAATGTACTTGTACCGCGTGACGTTGATGCCTGCCGCGTCCGCCGTCGCCGGATTCTCGCCGACCGCGCGCAGCTGCATGCCCTTGCGGGTGAACCGCAAAAACAGCGAGGCAAGGATCGCAATGCCGATGCCGAGATACGCAAGCCAGCCCGGATGCTTGCCGTCGCCGAAGAAGTTGCAGGTCGCGGCAAACGTCAGGCTCGGGACCTCGCTGTGCGCCAGCTTGATCAGGGAGCCGCCGAAGAAGTTGCCGAAGCCGACGCCGAACATCGTCATGGCAAGACCGGTAACGTTCTGGTTCGCGCGCAGCGTAACGGTCAGGAAGCAATAAAGAAGCCCCATCAGGAACGAGCCGAGAAGACAGCAGAGCATCGGGATCAGCACCGCAAGGACGCCGGTCATCGGCTGCCCCGCGCCGATCGTTGCCTGCTCATAGAAGAACGCGCCGATAACGCCGGAGATCGCGCCGACATACATGATGCCCGGAATACCGAGGTTCAGGTTGCCCGCCTTCTCCGTGAGAATCTCGCCGGTACTGCCGTACAGCAGCGGCATGCCCTGCATGACCGCTCTCGGGATGAATGATACCAAGAATTCCCACATACCGTTTACACCTCCCGTTTCTTGTGCCGGCTGAACTGCAGCTGATAGTTGATGAAGAACTCGCAGCCGATGATGAAGAACAGAATGATGCCGGTCAGAATGTCCGCAAACGAATGGTTCAGTCCGAGCTCGGGACGGCTTGCGACCTCCTTTGCGCCGTACTGCATGAACACGATCAAGAACGACGAGAAGATCATGCCGATCGGATTGAACTTCGACATCCACGAGACCATGACCGCCGTATAGCCGCGTCCGTCGACGAGCGTATCGGTCAGCGTACGGTCGGTTCCTGCCAAAAGACAGCCGACAAGACCGCACAGCATGCCGGAAAGGACCATCGTGCGGATGATGACGCGATTGACCTTGATGCCCGAATACGACGCGGTGCGCTCGCTTTCGCCGACGACCGCGATCTCATAGCCGTGCTTGCTGTACCGGAGGTACAGATACAGCACGACCGTCAGAATGCCGATCACCGCCGCCGGAAGCAGGTATCGCGAACCGCCGATCTCCGGGAGCCACCCCACGCCGTAGGAGCCGAGCGAGGCGTCGGAATTGATGATGCCGACCACTGTGCCGTTCGGAGACCAGATGTACTTGAATCCGCGATAGGAGATCATGAACTTGACAAGCTGCAGCGCGACGTAGTTCATCATCAGCGTAAACAGCGTTTCGTTCGTGTTCCAGCGCGACTTGAAAAACGCGGGTAAAAAGCCCCACAGCGCGCCTGCAAGCAGGCTCGCGATCACCATGCAGGGGATCAGGATGAGATTCTTGACCGAAAGCGGAATGTCCGGATTCTGGAAGAACGGCATCTTGCCCGCATAGAACATGCAGATCGCCGTTGCGAACGCGCCGATCAGCACCTGTCCCTCGGCGCCGATGTTCCAGAACCGCATCTTGAACGCGGGCGTGACCGCAAGGGAAATACCGAGCAGGATCACGAGGCGGTAGACGGTGACCCACACGCGCCTCTGCGTGCCCAGCGTTCCTTCGAACATGGTCTTGAAGACGGTGATCGGATTCAGCTTGGTCACGATCATCGTAACGATCGAGCAGACGACGAGCGCAAGCAGGATTGCCGCGCCGCGGATCAGCCATGCCTTCCATGCGGGGAGTCCCGACCGCTTTGAAATATGCAGCATCTTATTCACCTCCCCCGACCTTGGTCATCAAGAGACCGATTTCTTCCTTGGTGACGGAACGGCCGTCCACGATGCCGGACACCTTGCCGCCGCAAAGCACCAGGATGCGGTCGCAAAGCTCCAGAAGAACGTCCAGATCCTCGCCGACATAGATGACGGCGACGCCTTTCATCTTTTGGTCGTTCAAAAGGTTATAGATCGTGTAGGACGTGTTGATGTCCAGTCCGCGCACCGCGTAGGCGGTCATCAGCACCGTCGGGTTCTGCTCGATCTCGCGTCCGACCAGCACCTTCTGCACGTTGCCGCCGGAAAGACGGCGCAGCGGAATCTGATCCACGTTCGGCGTGACGACCTCGAGATCGTTGACGATCTTGTTTGCAAGGGCTTTCGGAAACTTGCGATCCAGGAACGGATTGTGCTTCCCTCTCCGGTAGCTCCGCAGCATGACGTTGTCCGCAATGCTCATGCTGCCGACCAGGCCCATGCCGAAGCGGTCCTCCGGCACGAACGACAGCAGCACGCCGGAGCGAATGATCTTCAAAGGATCCATGCCGACAAGATTCTGTTCCTGCTCGGTCTCCGGATCGATGTAGGTGATCGTGCCGCCCGGTTCCACAGTCTGCATGCCCGCGATCGATTCCAGAAGCTCGCGCTGCCCGCTCCCCGCGATGCCTGCTATGCCGAGGATCTCGCCGGAATTCGCCGTGAAGTTGATGTCGTCGAGCCGCTTCACGCCTTCGACGTCCTTGACCGTCAGGTGTTCGACGATCAGCCGCGGCTGAATCTCCTGCGCGCGCGGACGGTCGATATTGAGCGAAACGGCGCGTCCGACCATCATGTCGGTCAGACTTTGCTGGTTTGCGTCCTTGGTCAGCACGTCGCCGATATACTCGCCCTTCCGCAGGATCGCAACGCGGTCGGAGACCTCCAGAACCTCATGCAGCTTATGCGTGATGATGATCAGCGACTTGCCGTCCTTCTGCATGTTGCGCATGACCTTGAAGAGCTTATCCGTTTCCTGCGGCGTCAGAACCGCCGTCGGCTCGTCCAAAATCAGAATGTCGGCGCCGCGATACAGGACCTTGATGATCTCAACGGTCTGCTTCTGCGATACCGACATATTATACACCTTTTGATTCGGATCGATCTCGAACCCATAGCGGTCGCTGATCTCCTTGATCCTTTTTGCGGCGCGCTTGAGGTTCAGCATGCCTTCTTCCTTGAGCCCGAGGATGATGTTTTCCGTCGCGGTAAAGACGTCCACCAGCTTGAAATGCTGATGGATCATGCCGATCCCGTTCTCAAACGCATCCTTCGGCGACCGGATCGTCACCGGTTTATCATGGATATAGATCTGTCCCTCGTCCGGATAATAAATACCGGAGAGCATGTTCATCAGCGTGGTCTTTCCGCTGCCGTTCTCGCCGAGCAGCGAAAGGATCTCGCCTTCATGCAGTTCGAGATGAATATCCCGGTTGGCGATCACGCTGCCGAAATGCTTGGTGATGCCTTCCATCCTGATGGCATTTTTGACTGCTTCCAAGTCCCCCATCCTTTCTGCAGAAGCAAATACCTCTGCCGATAATATAGTATTGTATCATATAAGATTTCATTTGTAAATGAAAACCGATCCCGCAGGCGAAAAAAAAGCAGGCAGTCAAATGACTGCCTGCAAGGGGTTCTGATGCGACTTAATAGCTCTCGTTCAGCAGGGTGATGCCGTCGATGCGCAGATCGAAGTACGGCGCGCTGCGGAACTCAGACTCATGGAAGTAACCGTCCTTGATGACCTCGGTGTCCGGGGTGTATGCAGGATCGGTGTCAACGTCAGCCATATAGCTCGTAAGCTTTTCGCCGCCGACGGTGAACGCATCGGTGTTGAAGACGTGGAGCGTGCCCGCGATCATCGCAGCCTTCGCTTCGTCGATCTTCGCCTGCGTGCCGTCTGCCGCAACCGCGCTGTTCAGCTCGAAGAGCTCAACGGAGCCGGTCTCGATCGTACCGGTCCAGTCTGCCGGGATCGCTTCGCCTGCCGCCGCAGCCTTGATCGCGTACTCATAGTACGGCTCCCAGTTGATGCGGGAAGAAACGATGTAGGTGTTCGGGCCGACCTTGACGGTGCTGCCGTTGTAGGAGACGTTCGGAACGCCCATGCTCTCGCAAGCGGACGGTGCGCCCATGGAGTCAGCATGCTGCGAAATGAGCACGCAGCCGTTGTTGATCAGCTTCATAGCGCCTTCTTTTTCGGCGGTCTCGTCATACCAGGAACCAGTGAAGGTAACTTCCATGGTGACCTCCGGAACGATGGAGCGGACGCCCAGGAAGAAGGAGGTGTAGCCGGAAACGACCTCTGCATAGGTGAACGCGCCGACGTAGCCGATCTTGAGCTGGTCATTGGTGATCTTGCCCTCATCAAGCATCTGCTGGAGCTTCATGCCCGCCGCGATACCCGCGAGGTAACGGCCCTCGTAGATCGCCGCGAATGCGTTGTGGTAGTTCGGGAGATTCTCGGTGTGCGCCTTGGTGCCGGTTGCGTGGCAGAACTGGACATTCGGGAATTCCTTTGCCGCCTGGATCATGTAGTCCTCATGACCGAAGCTGTCCGCAAAGATGATCTTGCAGCCGGAAGCCGCCATGTCCGCTGCGGTCTCGTAGCATTCCTGACCCTCGGGGATGTTCGTCTTGATGATGTAGTCCGTGATGCCGAGCGTCGCGCATGCGCCTTTCGCCGCGTTGATGAAGTTCAGGTCGTAGGTGGAGTTCTCATCATGCAGGCAGATGAAGCCGACTTTGATGTTCTGTCCCTCTGCGGGCTTTTCTTCTTTCTTCTCGCCGCCGCAGGCAACCAGAGCGGCAACCATCAGCAGACAAAGAACGATTGCTAAAAACTTCTTCATGTTTCCCTCCATAGCACTTGACTTTTTTGCTGTATATAAACACATTTCTGTGTTTCAGCCGTTCGTGTCTTTATTCCCCAAAAACCTTTTCCAAGGTAATTTTAACTGATAAAAGCCGCAAAGTCAAGCGATTCGTCGCACCGAATCGTCAGTTTTACACAAACTATACAAAGAATCTCGCCGCTTCGCGACCGGCGGGCGGCGAACACGGATCGGCACTTGCGCTTTCGGCGTGTTTGTGGCATAATAAGGAGGTTGAAGCGCGGATCACGCTATCATCAGATTTTGAAGGAAGCAAGGGGTTTTCCTTGCGGAAAGGCGACACCATGTTGAGACGTACGCAGACAAAACGGTGCCTCAGCGCCGTTCTTGCTTTGCTCTTTCTGCTGATCCCTGCGGCGGCGTATGCCGACGGGCATATGAACGGCAGCTGCGAGATTGAGGTTCATGCGCAGGACGTCAATATGAAAAACCTCACGGACTACACCTACTCAACGACCGTTCACTTTGAAGCAAACGACTGGTTCACCGTCAAATGGACGGACGAGAAGCCCGTCGCCGCGGTCTACTGGGAATGGCGCACGATCCCCGCGCGCGCAAAGGTCGAAATGCTCAGCGACGCGGGTGAAGTCGTCTCCTCCCGCGAATACGCAAACAAAATCCGGTTCCTAACGGTTTTCCCGGAGGAAGGCGTCCGCGAGGTCCGTATGACCGTGCTGAAGGGCAAGGGCGACATGGCAGAGCTGTTCACCTACAATCAGCGGAACATTCCCTCGAAGGCGGTCGCCTGGGAGGAACCGCTTGACAAAGCCGACATCCTGCTTGTGGAGACGCACGGGAACGACGACGCGCTGATCTTCGGCGCGGTCATCCCGACCTATACGGACCGCGGCTATCAGATCCAGGTCGCGGATCTCGCCTGCGATACGATCGGCCGTCAGCGCGAAAGCTCCGGCGGTTCCTATCATATGGGGCTTCGGCATTTCAAAACCTTCTTCGGGTTTGCCGGATATCATACCGTCAAATATGAGACCTTTGTAGACGACTGGCTTTCCAAAAGCCCCGACCCATATGAGCTGCTCACTGCCGAGATTCGCCGCGTCCGTCCGGAGGTCGTGATCACGCATGACATCGAAAACGGCGACAGCGGAGACGGTTCGCACAAGCTGACCGCCGAGATCGTGCAGAAGTGCGTAGAAGTCGCCGCGGATCCTTCGCAGTATCCGAAATCCGCCGAGCAGTACGGCGCTTGGCAGGTCAAGAAACTGTATTTCCACAGCTATCCCGAAAACCGCATCACGATCGACATCGACACCCCGCTTGCATCGTTTGACGGCAAGACCGCATACGAGCTTGCCTTGGAGGGGATCAAGCTCTGGCACGGCGGCGACGACACCGTCTCGATCAGCCGGGTCAGAAACCGCTCGTACGCGCCGTCGGATTACGGTCTTGCCTTCAGCACCGTCGGCGAAGATGTGCAGAAGAACGATTTCCTGGAAAACATCCCGCCGGAATCGCTGAGCAATTACGTCCCCCCGACGCCGGAACCCACCGAAGAGCCCACGCCGGAGCCGACGCCCACCGAGGAGCCGACCGCGGAACCGACGCCGGAACCGACGGACGTGCCGATCTCCGAAGCAGAAGTCAGCGATCCCCCGACAGCCGTTCCGGAACCGGATGCGGCGCCGGAAGCGGTCAAACCCGCGGATCCTGCCGAAAAAGGCAAGCTTCCGACGATGCTTCTGGTCCTGATCGCCGCAAGCGCCGTCCTGCTGATCCTCTGCACGGTATCCTGGATCCTCGTCCGGAAACGCCGGCAGCGCCGCTGACAGAGAAAGATACAGCCCTCCCACGCTCGGGAGAGGGCTTTTTGATGCAGAAATAAGGTCAGACGGTCGTCGGGTCCGCAGGCTTTGCGCGCCGGTCGCCGCACGCCTTCAGACCTTCGATCTCTTCCTCGGATAGATAGCGCCATTCGCCGGGGCGGAGGCTGCCGAGCTGCAGATTGCCGTACGCCTCGCGCTTCAGCCGCAGCGTGCGGTGCCCGATCGCTTCGAGCATGCGGCGGATCTGCCGGTTTCTGCCCTCGTGGATCGTGATCGAAAACGCCGTGCCGCCGGTCGTGGAGCGGCGGATGTTCGTGACGCGCGCCGGCGCGGTCAGCCCGTCTTCAAGCATAACGCCGTTCGTGAGCGCCGCGATCTCCGACGCCGACAGCGTGCCGTCGCACACGACCCGATACGTCTTGTGTACGCCGTAACGCGGGTGCATCAGATGGTTTGCGAGCTCGCCGTCGTTCGTCAGAAGCAGCAGCCCCTCGGAATTGAGGTCGAGCCGTCCGACGTTGTACAGCCGGTACGGAAGCTCTGAGACGAACGCCTGCACGGTCTTTCGTCCCGCCTCGTCGCTGGAGGTCGAAACCACGCCGCGCGGCTTATAGAGCATCAGCACGACGCGCTTCGCCTGCGGTTTGATCGGCTTTCCGTCGAGCCGCACGTCTTCCCCTTCCTCCACAGACATGCCGAGGACGGCGGGAATGCCGTTGACCGTGACCCGTCCGTCCGAAATGATCTGTTCGCAGGCGCGCCGTGACGCCACGCCGCAGTCCGCCATGTATTTTTGTAAACGCATACGCCCCGCCCGCGGTTCAGCCGAGAAAGGACAGAACCGCCTTTTTGAGATAGTACGGAAACCCGACCGCATCGGCCGTTTCCCTTGCGACAATCGGCACCGTTTTCACCGCCGTGCCGTTTCGCAAAAGCTTCGCCATGCCGACCTGCTGTCCCGCCCGGATCGGCGCCGCGCACGCATCGAACGACGTTTCCACCGTGTAAACCTCTTCGCCGTCGGCTTCCGTCGGATACAGTATAGCAAGGATCGGCGCCGCAGACAATGTTTTTTTCACGCCGTTTTCGACCGGAACCGAAAAAAACGTCTCGCGGGACAGGAACATCTTTACGCGATAGTCCCGAAACCCCGCGTCCAGCATGCTTTTTGCCGTGTTCCACATCGTCGGACAGTTCAGCAGCGCGCCGACCAGCTTCATTTCGCCGCGCTCCGCCGCAAACACGAGGCACTTTCCCGCCGCCTTCGTGTAGCCGGTCTTGACGCCGATGCCGCCCTCGTACTCCCATAAAAGCCGATTTTTGTTCTTCAGCGTATGCGGATTCGAGCCCTCGGTTTTTCGGTACTGCGTTGAAACGATCTCCGCAAAGAACGGGTTTTCGAGCGCCGCCGCGCCGAGCCGCGCAAGGTCCTTTGCCGTCGTATAGTGATCCGGATCGTGCAGTCCGTTCGGCGTCACAAAATGCGTATCGGAAAGTCCCAGCTTCGCCGCGCGCGCGTTCATGCGCGCCGCAAACGCCTCTGTGCTTCCGTCTAAAAAGCATGCGATCGCAACCGCCGCGTCGTTGCCGCTCGTCAGCATCAGTCCGTAGACAAGATCGATCAGCGGAATCGTTTCCCCCGCCTTCAGATACATCGACGAGCCCTCCGTGCCCACGGCATCGTCCGGTACCGTGACGGTTTCGGTCAGCCTGCCGGATTCCGCCGCCAGAAGCGCCGTCATGATCTTGGTCGTGCTCGCCATCGGCAGCCGCATATTTTCATTCTTTGCATACAGCACGCGGCCGGAGTTCGCCTCGATCAGATATGCCGCCTGCGCGGGGACCTTTTCCGTCTTGCCCTCCGCGAGCGCCGTATTGGGCAGCAGCAGCGCTGCGCAGAGCAGAACCGCAAGGAACCGTTTCACGGCTCCTGCTCCGTCTGCGGCGCCGGCTTCGGCGCGGGATCCGGAAACGATTCGTCCTTCTGCGCGCGGATCTCCGTGATCGCGTCGCGGATCTCGGTCATTGCCGTCGGAATCAGCTGCACGAGCCGGTCGAGCGTGCTGTCGCAGTCAGCATGCAGCAGCGTCACTTCTTTTCCCTGCATATACAGGAACGCCTTCGGGCTGATGGATACGCCGACGACGCTTGCGCCCAAAAACGGATACGTTCCGGCGTCGAAGTCCGGCGCGCCCTTCTTTGCGACCGCCTGCGTGGGAAAGTCCCCGCCGCCCGCAAAGAAGCCGAGGCAGACCTTGCTCACCGGGATGACGACTGCGCCGCCCTCTCCGTAGATCGGATTTCCTACGATGGTATTCACGTCGACGATGTTCTTCAGCTCGCGCATCGTCGTCTGCAGGATCGTTTCAACAGGATGCATATGTTGTCCTCTTTTCATTCGTTTTGCGCATAGTCTTTGCCGCTTTGCGCCGCTTTATGCGTCCGCTCAGGATCCCCGCGGCAAGCTCCGCAGGTTGCACGAGCGCTCTCAGCTTGACCGCAATCCGCACAAGCGAGCATTCGGACAGCGCTGCCTGTGCCGAACCGCTTTCCGCGGCGCGCGTCGTCAGCATTGAAAAAAGGACTGCAAGCGACCCCGCCAACAACACCGACACGGCGGGCTCGCCCTCAACGCCGACCGTCGTTCTGGTATCGAGCTGCAGAAGTCTGACGCCGGCGAGACGTATCCGCTTCGGTTTTCGCCGTTTTTGCAGCAAATGAATGTGTTTTTTGCCGATTCTGAGCGTAAAATACGGAGAAGAGAGCAGATGCAGCCGCAGCCGGACCGGGATCGGAATCAGCCCGAGCACATAGATCTTTGCATGCACGACCGCGCCGCGCACGCCGATCCGTCCCCTCGCCTCCACGATCAGCGGCATGGACAGAAGCAGCAAAAGAAACAACAATACAAAAAGAACGATCAGGATACCCATATGCATAGCATATCCGTTTTGATTCTGCGCATACAAAAAGGACCGTCCGGAAACGGTCCTTGTGTGTTGAATCGCGATTACCGCATGCCCTTGTCGTACGGAATGCCTTCCGCCTTCGGCGCGCGGGAGCGTTTGCTCGAAAGTGCAAGAACGATCAGCGAAACGATGTACGGCAACATGTTATAAACGCTCTTCGGAATATTCAGACTGTTGAGGAAGCCGAAGCCCGTATAGACGCTGCCAAGCGCCCGGAACAGACCGAACAGCAGTGCGGCGAGCACGATACGTACCGGTTTCCACTGACCGAAGATCATAACAGCCAGGGACAGGAAGCCGAAGCCCGCGACGCCGACGTCGAAGGACCACTGCGACACGCCCGCCGTGATGTACACGATGCCGCCGAGACCGCCGAGCGCGCCGGAGATCATGACGCCCGCATAGCGCATTTTCATGACATTGATGCCGACGGACGCCGCCGCCTGCGGGTGTTCGCCGCAAGCCTGCAGACGAAGACCGAACTTGGTCTTATAGAGCACGATGTATGAAGCGATCAGCAGAAGCAGCGCGAAGACGAGGAACCAGCTGTACTCGGTGCCGGACGCCATCAGAAGCTTATCCTTGACGCCGCTGTACACGACCTTCGGAGAGTTGTTCGCGCCCATGGATTCCGCGATGTTGATGGACTTGACCGCAACCGTCGCAGCCGCCACACCGAGCATGTTCATCGCAGTGCCGACCAGCGTCTGGTCCGCTTTGAACGTGATGCTCGCAACGCCGAGCAGCAGTGAATAGATGACGCCCGCCGCGATCGCTACACCGACCGTTGCCAGCACGACCCAGATCGCCGGCGTCGTCGCGCTCATATACTTCAGCACCAGCGAGCCGCCGAGCGCGCCGATGACCATGATGCCTTCCAGACCGATGTTGATGACGCCCGAATGCTCCGAGAAGCATCCGCCGAGCGCAACCAGCGTCAAAACGGAGGTAAATACCAGCGTATACTGTATCAAAAGATCCATTATTGTTTACCCCCTTCCTTGTTTGCCTCTGCCGCCTTCTGCTTCTGAATCTTACGCTCCTCCGATCGGTCGACCATACGGTTCAGCATCGTCTTAAAGAACAGCACGAAGCCGCAAAGGTAGATGATGATCGAGGAGATCAGGTCCGCGATCTGCGGCGGATAGCTCTGCGTATTGAGGTTCAGCGCGCCGCCGTCCGTAATATGCTGGATGAAGAATGAGGAGAAGATCGAGCCGATCGGATTCAGTCCGCCGAGGAACGCACCGGCAATGCCGTTGAAGCCCATGCCGGGAACCGCCGCCTGGTTGATGTCCCACTCTTTGAAACCGGAGAGGAAATAGAGACCCGCCGCCGCACCGGACAGCGCGCCCGCGATCAGCATCGTCAGGATGATGTTGCGTTTTTCCTTCATGCCGCAGTATTTCGCCGCGTTCTTGTTGAGACCGGTTGCGCGAAGCTCATAGCCGAGCTTGGTCTTTTCAAGCAGGATCCAGATGAGGATCGCCAGAATGACCGTGATCGGCAGCGCGATCGTGACCTTGGTATTGCCGTTGAACAGCTTGTCAAGCCCGAGCCGCGGAAGCAGCGCGCCGGGGTTCAGCGTTGCGATTTCATAGGTGTCCTTCTTTCCGGAAGGCGCAAAAGGCGAAAGCAGCGTGTTGACCGCATACAGACTGATCCAGTTCAGCATGATGCAGGAAATGACCTCGTTGACATTGAGATACGCTTTCAAAACGCCGGAGATTGCCGCCAGCAGCGCGCCCGCCACAACTGCCGCGAGCAGGCAGATATACCACGGAAGACCGAGTCCCAGCGCACAGTAGAGGCATGCGCCGGCGCCGACCACGTACTGCCCTGCCGCGCCAATGTTAAAGAGACCGACCTTATACGCAAACAGCACCGACAGACTGCAGAGAATCAGCGGCATCGTCTTGACGAGCGTGTTGCCGAGTTCCTTTAAGCGAAGAGCAGTGCTTTTACGCGCAAAGAAGTTTTTCAAAACGCCTGTGATCGCCGCATTCGCGCCTTTCGGCTCAATCACCAGCAGCACGAGATATCCGACCATCACGCCGACGATGATGCACACCAATGCCGACAGGATCGACTGCAGTGCTTTGTTCTTCAGGATCTTTTTCATTTTAAGACCACCTCATCTCTCTTCGCGCCCGCCATGTACAGACCGAGCTCCTCCTGTGTCGTCTGTTTCGGATCCAGTTCGCCGACGATTTCGCCCTCGTACATAACCAGAATGCGATCCGATACGTCCATGACCTCGTCAAGTTCCAGCGAAACGAGCAGAACCGCCTTGCCTGCATCGCGATGTGCGACAAGATGTTTGTGAACGCCTTCGATTGCGCCGACGTCCAGACCGCGGGTCGGCTGTACCGCAACCAAAAGCTCGGGATTCTTGTCCATTTCGCGTGCGACGATCGCCTTCTGCTGGTTGCCGCCGGACATCGAACGTGCCGTTGTGATCGCGCCCTGACCGGAACGGATGTCAAATTTCTCGATCAGACGGTCCGTATACTTCCGGATGTTCTTGCGCCGCAAAAAGCCCGCCTTATTGGTAAACTCCGGCTCAAAATACCGTTCGAGCACCATGTTGTACTCAAGGGAATAGTCGAGCACGAGACCGTGCTTATGACGATCCTCCGGAATATGTCCCATGCCGGAGATGTTGCGCTTGCGGATCGGCATCTTGGTGATATCCTTGCCGCACATGGTAATCTTGCCGGAAACGAGCGGCTCAAGTCCCGTGAGACCGTACACAAACTCGGACTGACCGTTTCCGTCGATGCCCGCGATGCAGACGATCTCGCCTGCGTGCACATTCAGGCTGACGTTTTTGACCGCATTGTTCTTGTGGACCTTGGACGCGACCGTCATGTTTTCGATTCTCAGAATCTCCTCGCCGATATGCGCCTCGCCCTTCTCAACATGAAAGTTGACGTTGCGGCCCACCATCATGCGGGATAATTCCTCGATGGTCGTGTTCGCAATGTCGACCGTGCCGATATACTTGCCCTTGCGGAGAACGGTGCAGCGGTCCGCGACCTCCATGATCTCGTTGAGCTTATGGGAAATGAACAGGATGCTCTTCCCCTCCGCCTTGAGATTTTTCATGATCTGCATCAGCTCCTTGATCTCCTGCGGCGTCAGAACAGCCGTCGGCTCGTCGAAGATCAGGATCTCGTTGTCGCGATAGAGCATCTTGAGGATCTCGGTACGCTGCTGCATGCCGACCGTAATGTCCTCGATCTTGGCGTCCGGATCAACCTGCAGACCGTATTTTTCGGACAGCTCCAGAACCTTCTTGCGCGCTTCCTTCTTTTGCAGGAAACCGAGTGTGTTCGGCTCGACGCCCATGATGATATTGTCCAGAACAGAGAATACCTCAACCAGCTTGAAATGCTGATGCACCATGCCGATGCCGAGATCGTTCGCGTCATTCGGGTCGTTGATCTTGACGATCTTTCCGTCCTTCTTGATGACGCCTTCTTCGGGCTGATACAGACCGAACAGAACGCTCATCAGCGTGGATTTGCCCGCGCCGTTTTCACCCAGGAGCGCGTGAATCTCGCCTTTTTTCAACTGTAGCGTGATGTTGTCATTTGCGATAATGCCCGGAAAGCGCTTGGTGATATTGAGCATCTCAATGGTATACTCAGATTGCGCGCCGTTTTGTACGGGAACGTTCGCAGCGGGTTTTGTTTCCAATCTCACTACCTCCATCCTCTATTCTTGCATTTGTATGCAATTTATGAATTATATTTTAACATATTATATATGTCTTTTCAAGAGCGGAGTTCCGACTTTTACCGGATTTTTTTGCAGCAAAAAAGGACTCGGAGTTCCGAGTCCTTTGACGTCTTGGGGATTAGCCCTTGATGTTGTCATACGCGTTGACGGTGATTTCGGTTGCGGGCATTGCACTGATATCGTTGGAAACAGTGATCTCGCCGGCAAACATCTTCGCAACGAGTTCCTTGTAGTTGTCCTGCGTGAAGGAGTCGGACCACTGCGTGCTCTCCATCGGGATCTGGACGAAGTTCGCTGTGGGATCCTCGCCGGAAACGAGACCGAGGTTTGCAACCTTGCCGGAGTATGCAGCCCAGTTGCCGTTCAGAATGACGTCGCCGAGCGTCGCCTTAACGGTCGCTGCCAGACCCTTCATAGCGGAAGTAACGGTCATGCCTTCGCCGCCGAGACCTGCGATGATCGCAGCCTGGTCGACGTCAACGCCGATGACCTTCGCGCCTTCGACCTTCTTTGCAGCTTCAACCGCGGAGGTGTAGATGCCGCCGCCGCAAGCAAAGACAACTTCAACGCCCTTGGTCTGATACCAGGTGTCCATGTAAGCGGTGATATCCGCATCGCCGAAGAACTGGTTGCCGTAGACGTACTCAACGGTCACTTCGCCCGCAATGCCGAGCTCAACAGCCGCCGCGTTTGCGCCCTGGACGAAGCCGTAGCCGTAACGAACAACTGCCGGAACTGCCATGCCGCCGAGGAAGCCGAGGTGCTTATAGCCGAGCTTGACTGCCGCAACGCCCGCCATGTAGCCGCAAAGCTCTTCCTGGTAGACTGCGCAGTAGGTGTTCGCCGCAACGTGGGGCTGGTTCGCTTCGTCGATCAAGGTCGTCCAGTTGCCCTGGTCGTCATGATTGTAGAAGCAGTCGGTGATGTCGTACTCGGAAACGTCCAGACCGATGAACTTGACTTCCGGATACTTGTCCTGAACCTCATAGATGGTGCCTGCAAATGCGAAGCCCGGCATAACGATTACGTTGTAGCCTTCGTCGATCGCTGCTTCAACTGCGGAAACACGCTCTGCGGTGCTGTCGCCGGACGGCTTCTTGTAGGTGAACTCTACGTTGTTTGCTTCGCAGAATTCCTTGCAGCCTTCGTAGGTCGCCTGGTTGAAGCTCTCGTCAGTGATATCGCCGTAGTCGGTGACCATCGCGACTTTGTACTCAACTTTCGTTTCGGTCGGCTGCTGTTCGCCCTGCTGCTCGGTTTTCTGACCGCAGGCAACCAGCGCGAAGACCATTGCGAGAACCATCAGCAATGCAATGATTTTCTTCATAGTTTGTTTTTCCTCCTGATTTGTTTTTCCTGTATTAGTGCAGGATAAATTTGCACGCCATACGTACGAGTGCATTATAACAGATACTGTTCAAGAATGGAAGAGAAATCTTTCAAATTTTTCATAATTTTTTCATAATATACGTCCATTTGCATGTCATGTTGTATATAATGTCCATATATACACGTCCATTCGTCCGTCGTTGCGTGCCTTTCCGTTTTCCGTGCACGACAAAAGCCGACCGCATCCGCGATCGGCTTTGTGTTTTTGACGCTTACTCCTCGTCCGGCTTGTAGTTTGCAAACAGGCTTGCGAGCGACGTGGTGGTCTGGGTGACCGGCGGAAGCTCGTAATCGCCGTCCTCGGAGTTGCGGCGGCGGCGATCCGGACGGGATTCGCGGCGCTCGCCGTTGTCCTGCGCGCGGCGCGCATTGCGCTCCTCGCGTTCCTTGTTCTGCTGCTCACGCTGTGCCTCGCGCTGCGCCTTGCGCTCCGCGTTCACGCGTTCACGCTCTGCCTTCTCCGCCGCGAGCTGCTCCGCGATCTCGGGGTTCTCCTCGATCAGAGCGTCCTTGCGGGAGAGGCTGATGCGCTTTGCTTCGACGTTGACGTCGAGCACCTTGCAGCGAACGATGTCGCCGACCTTGATCTCGTCTTCGACCTTCTCGATGCGGTGGATGCCGACCTGAGAAATGTGGATGAGACCGTCGATCGTCGGCTCAAGCGCGACGAACGCGCCGAACGGAACGATGCGGACGACCTTGCCCTCGACGATGCTGCCGATCGGGTACTTCTCCGCCGCCTTGGTCCAGGGCTTCGGCTGGAGCTGCTTGTAGCCCAGACCGATCTGTTCCTTTTCGCGGTCGACGCGGAGGATCAGCACTTCGATCTCCTGACCGATGGACAGCGCATCGCTCGGATGCTTGACTCTGCCCCATGCGCAGTCGGTGACGTGTACGAGACCGTCAAGACCGCCGATGTCGACGAACGCGCCGAAATCGGTGATGCGGCGAACGACGCCGTGGACCTTCTCGCCGACGACGAGCGCGTCCCACTTGGCCGCCTTCGCTGCCTTTGCTTCCTCGATGAGGACCTGCTTGATGGAAGCGACGATGCGCTTCTTTGCCTTGTCCGCTTCGAGAACCTTGACCTTCACGGTCTTGCCGACGTAATCGTTGAGATTCTCAACGTATTTGGTGGAAACGTGCGAAGCCGGAATGAAAGCGCGTACGCCGTTGATGTCGGCGATCAGACCGCCCTTGACGACTTCCTTGACCACTGCCTCAAAGGTCTTGCCTTCGACATCCTCTGCGAACATTTCGTCCATCAGCTTTCTGCCTTCGACATTCTTGCGGGAAAGGCGGACATTGCCTTCGCCGTCGTTGACCATCAGGACCTCTACGTCGATGCTGTCACCCTCTTTGACAACGTCTTCCGCACGGACTTCGGGATCCGCGGAGAATTCTCCCTTCGGAATCACGCCGTCGGCCTTGTAACCGATATTGACAAATACTTCGCCGTCCACAACCTGGAGCACGGTGCCCGTGATCATCTGGCCCGGACGAATCCGCTTCACGGTCTTTTCAAAGGCCTGTTCAAAAGTCTCCGGCTCGGCTTCCTCCTCCGCCTCGACAGCAACGGGTGCCGCTGCTTCTTCCGCAGCCTCGGCTGCTTCTTCCACGACTGCCTCAGCCGCTTCTTCGACGGCTGCCGGTGCTTCTTCAACGGCCTCCTTCACTTCTTCGACCGCTTCTGTTGCTTCCGCTGCCGTTTCCGCAACTGCCTGCTCTGCTTTCGCAACGACTTCTTCAGTGGTTTCGGCGACAACCTCAGCGGGAGCTTCCGCTTCGATGGTTTCAACTGTCGTCTTTTCGAGTTCGCTCATTACTTGTTTAACCTCCCTAATCATCGCTGTTGGCGTCGATGCGCCTGCGATAATCCCTATTATATCATCGTCTTTTATTTTTGCAAGAGGAATTTTACCGATATTGTCGATGATTTCAACATTTTTGCAACTTTTTTTGCACAAATCACGCAGCGCGCAGGTATTTGCGCTGATTTCCGAGCCGAGAACGAGGATCCGCGTGCACCGTTTTGCGAGCATTTCCGCCTCGGTCTGCCGCTGCCGCGTGGTGTCGCAGATCGTGCAGTACGCTTTGAGATCCGGAATCCGCTCCGAAAGCACGGACAGCACCGCGTCATAGTCCTTCGCCTTCGCCGTCGTCTGCGATACAAGCGTCAGCGGTCCCGCGCAGTCAAGCGCTTCCGCGTCCGCAGCTCCCGTCAGCACAACGGCGTCCTCCCCCGCCCGGCTCCTGATCCCGATCACCTCGGGATGCGTGGGCTTGCCGAGGATCGCCACGCGTTCGCCGTTTGCCGCCGCGCGTTCCGCGATCTTATGGATCCGTTTCACGAACGGACAGGTCGCATCGACAACGCGGACGCCCTTCTCCGCACACGCCGCAAACACCTCCGGCGGCGCGCCGTGCGCCCGGATGACGAGCGTATCGCCCGCCGAAAGGGGCTCAACAGAATCGACGGCAAAGATCCCGCGGTCCTCCAGCTCCTTTACGACGCCTTCGTTATGGATGATCTTGCCGTAGGTGAAGACGCGCGCGTTTCCTTCCGCGGCGCGGTTCACCAGTTCGATCGCCCGGGAAACGCCGAAGCAGAATCCGCTGTGTTTGGCAAGCAGTACCTGCATCAGAGCGCCTCCGCGATCGATTTCAGCGTGATCATCGAATCGGTGATCGCCGCGTTCACGGCGTCGACCGGCTTCTTGCCCGGGCAGAGCGCTTTGACCTCAGCGGGATAGATCGGGTCGCCCACCGCAACCTTCAGCTTTTGTCCGAACTTCCTGCCGTGATGCACGATGTACAGCGGCACGATCGGCGCGTCGGCGCGAAGCGCAATGAATGCACAGCCCTTGTCGAACGCGTCCATATCGCTGCCCGTCGCCGAGCGGTGCCCTTCCGGGAATACGCCGAACGCCTTGCCCTTTTCAAGCAGCTCGCAGGCATGCCGGATGGACTTCGTGTCCGCGGTGCGCTGATTGACCGGGAAGCACAAAAGCAGGCGGAAGATCCCTGTCATGAACTTCGACGAAAACAGCGTGGATTTCGCCATGAAGTGGATGCATCGCCACACGATCGCCGCGATCCAGATCGGATCGCTCATCTTGACATGATTGGAGACGTAGATCACCTTGCCCTTGCTTTTCAGCGCAGCGGCGTTGTGGATCTTCGGTCTGCCGTACAGCCACAGGATCGGCTTCAGGATGATGCATCCGATGATATAGAGCATATCACACCTCCGAAAGAATTGCGTTGACTGCCTCTTCGATCGTCATATCGGTCGTGTCGATGCGTTTCGTATCCTCCCCGCAGTACAGCGGCTTATAGGCGCGTTCGCTGTCCTGCTTGTCGCGGCGGAGGATATCGTGATAGATCGTGTCGTAATCCGCCTCCTGCCCGTTTTCCAGAAGCTGCTTATACCGGCGGTTTGCGCGTTCCTCCGCGGAAGCCGTCACAAAGAACTTGTACGGCGTATCCGGAAGAACGTTCGTGCAGATGTCCCTCCCGTCCATGACCACGCGCTGCTCGTGCGCCACCTCGCGCTGGAGCTCCGTCATCCGGTCGCGCACGGCGGGTACGCGGCTGACCAGCGACGCGCCCTGACTGATCTCCTCCGTACGAAGCTCGCCGGTAACGTCCTCGCCGTCGACCAGGATATGCTGTTCACCGGTCTCCGTATAGCGTACGCGAAGATCGATCGCTCCGACCAGTTTTGCCACCGCTTCCTCGTCGGTGAACGGGACGCCGTTCCGCTTCGCCGCGACCGCAACGCCGCGGTACATCGCGCCCGTATCGAGGTACGGGATGTTCAGGATCTTTGCGATGCGCTTTGCGACCGTGCTCTTGCCCGCGCCTGCGGGTCCGTCGATGCCGATGCTCTGTTTCATATTGCCGCCTTTCTTCATTCCTTCATTTCTTCATTTCTTCATTTCTGTATGCTGCTGCCCGCAAGCGCGCCCGTCGACCAGGCGATCTGCAGATTGAATCCGCCCGTAAAGGCGTCTGTGTCAAGGATCTCTCCCGCAAAATACAGGTTTGCGACCTTTTTGGACTCCATCGTAGAGGGATTGACCTCCTTTACGGAAACGCCGCCGCGGGTGACGATCGCCTCCGCGATCGGGCGCGTACCGGTGACATGCAGCTTCAGTCCCTTCAACGTTTCCACGAGCGTTCTTCTCTGTGCCTTCGTGCAGTTGCCCGCCTGCGCCGCGCCGTCGATCCCCGCGGTTTCGAGCACCACGCCGAGGAGCTTCTGCGGCAGCAGTCCGTACAGCGCACCGGAAAACGTCTTTTTCGCGTTCGCCGCAATATCCCTTAATAGCCTTGCGTCAAGCTGTTCCTCCGAAAGTCCGGGCTTCAGGTCGATCGAAAGGAGCGTTCCCTCCGGTTCCTCGGCAACGAGCGCCGACGCGGAAAGCACCAGCGGTCCGCTGACGCCGAAATGCGTGAACAGCATCTCGCCGAGCTCGGAATAGACTTCCTTTCCTTTTTTGTTATAGACCGTCAGCGTGACGTTTTTGAGCGTCAGTCCGGAAAGCCCGGCGCACCACGCTTCTTCCGTTTCAAACGGCACAAGCGAGCCCACAGGCGGAACGACCGTATGCCCGAGCTGCTGCGCAAAGCGGTAACCGTCGCCGGTGCTGCCGGTGGACGGATAGCTTAGACCGCCGGTTGCAAGGATCACCGCGTCGAACGGCTCGACCGTCTCGCCGACGCGTACGCCGGACACCGTGCCGCCGTTTGTCAGAATTGCGGAAACGCGGGTGCGCAGCCGTACGTTGATCCCTCTTTCGCGCACCGTTTTTTCAAGCGCCTTCAGTATATCGCTCGAATGGTCGGACGCTGGGAACACGCGCTGTCCGCGTTCGACCTTCAGCGGCACGCCTGCCGCCTCGATCAGCGCCATGATCGCCGCGCTGTCGAAATGCGCGTATGCGCTGTATAAAAAGCGCGGATTTCTGACCACATGCCGGAAAAAGCCTTCCCGGTCCGCTGCGTTCGTAACGTTGCAGCGTCCCTTGCCGGTGATGAACAGCTTTTTGCCGAGCTTCTCGTTCTGCTCGAAGATCGTCACCGCATGTCCGTTCTCCGCCGCCTTGATCGCCGCAAGCTGTCCCGCCGCGCCGCCGCCGATGACTGCAACTCTCATGCTTCCCCTCCGAACGCATCCGAAAGATCAACCGCATCCAGTCTTTCGCTGTGAAATCCCATCGGCGTGACCGTGACGTATCCCTTTTTCATCCAGGCATAGTCGGTGTCCTCATCCGGATCGCAAGGCAGCTTTCCGCGCGGGACCCAGTAGCAGGGACGTCCGAGCGGATCCTCGTACCGGAGATAGACGCCGTTGTAATGCACCATCGCAAGTCCCGTGACCCGATAGCCTTTGATTTCCTCGGGCGGCAGGTCGGGCACATTGACGTTATAAAACATGCCGAACGGCAGCGGATGCCGCTTGACGATTTCGATCATGCGCTTCGTCACGGCGCATGCCGTTTCAAAATGCACGGGATCGCGGTGATCCAAAGACATCGCGATCGCCTGTACGCCGAGGACCGCCGCCTGCTGCGCAGCGCCGCAGGTGCCGGAATACAGCATGTCGCTGCCGAGGTTCGGACCGTGATTGATCCCCGAAATGACAAGATCCGGCGTTTCCGGCACAAGGTTGCCGAGCCCGAGCCGTGCGCAGTCTACCGGCGTGCCGTCGATCGCGTGCGCAAGCGCAGCGCCTTCGATCTGCCGCGGCACGGCGCGAAGCGGCAGATCCAGCGTCATGGACATGCTTGCAGCGCTGCGCTGCCGGTCCGGCGCCGCGATCCACACCGTATGTTCCCCGGAAAGTCCCTTGATGAGACTGCGGATGCCGACCGCATCGATGCCGTCGTCATTGGTCAAAAGGATCTTCATTCCAAATGCCCCCAGTATGTGATACTTGATTATACCAAATCCCGTCCCGTTTCGCAAGGTGTTCATATACGAAAAAGCCCCGCGTGTTTGCGGGGCTTTGTGTTTGGGTTTGTTATTTCACCTTGCAGCTCAGTACGTTCGACCACTCGCCGAAATAGGTCATGCCCTCGAACTCATGGTAGGAACGGATGCACACATAGTAGGTCGTGTTTGACTGCAGGCTCTTGATCGTCGTCCAGTACGTCGTCGGATCGCCGATCTTGATCGCTTTGACGTTCTTCGTGAAGTTCGCGTCCGTCGCGTACTTGATCTGATAGCCCGTAAAGTTCTTGGACGCTTCCCACTTGACCGTCATTTGCTTGCTGCCCGGACGGACCTGAACCAGCTTGCGCGTCGTGATGCGAACGGTCGTCTTCAGCGGTCCGACCTCACCGAGGTTGAAGTTATCCCCCACATTGCCGCCGATCGTTGCGCCGGAGACCGGGTCGGTGCGCCGCGCAAAGTATGCCTTGACGCCGTACTGATAGCGCGATCCGGCGTATACCTTATGGCTGTCATCCGAACCGTCGATCCACGACGTTCCGGTCACGTTGTACCACCGCACAAAGTCCGTCCAGCCGTTGGTCGTGCTGCTCCACGCGCGGCGATAGATGACGTAGCCCGCCGCGCCTTCGACCGGATCCCATTTGATCTGAATGCCATTGCTGACGTTCTCCACGTAGGTATTCGTCGTCGCGGGCAGATAGATCTTGAACCAGCCCTGACATTCGCCCGTATAATCGCCCTTGAACGTGACGATCACATAGCCCGTGCCGGGGGCGGCGTTCTCAACATATTCGTAATCGTAGTTTTCAGGATCCACGACGCTGCCGTCCGCGCTGTTTTTCACAGTAAACCGCGGCGTCTGCGCGCTGCCGTTGCAGATCACATACGGCGTAGCGCCTTTGAACTGCACGTCCTCCGCGTTCCATTCGACTGCAGGCGTAAATGCAGGCGTCAAATAATGCCACGCTGCATTCTTCAGCTCATTCGACAATACCGTAAGCTGCGCTTCGCATTCCGCTTTGGTTCCTTCATAATAGACGTCTGTCAAACCCGTACAATTCGTGAAAGCTGTAGACCATACATACGTTACATTCTTTGAAATCGTAATCTGTTTCAACGCCGAGCAATCCCGGAATGCCCAGTCCGGGATCTGCGTTACGCCCTTTCCAATCGTGACAGTTTCCAAGCTTTTACAAAAACCGAACGCATTTTCATTAATGTTTTTTACACCGTCCGGAATCGTGATCTCTTTCAGCGCAGCGCAATCATGGAATGCGGCGTATCCAATGCTTGTCACGCTGTCCGGAATCGTGATCTCCGTCAAAGAGGAGCATTCGCTGAACAACCCCTGAGGAATATAGGTAAGATTGTTGCTCAACGTGACCGACTGCAAGTTTTTGCATCCGTTGAACGCGTCAACGCCAATGGTGGTTACACTATCGGGAATTGTGATATTACCCCGCAATCCCTCGCACCAGCAAAATGCATTTTCACCGATACCGGTGACTTTCTCAGGGATCGTTATGCCGCTTAAACAAACAAGATCTGCAAACGCGCACGATCCGATGTGCGTCAGCTCATCCGGAAGCAAAACGTACCCGATCATAGGATCCCCGAGATCATTGACAGCCATCCATGGTGCCGGCGACTGGAAACTGTAACCCCACATATCTCCGCTGCCTGTGATCGTCAGCGTGCCGCTATCCCTGTCAAAGGACCAGTAGAGCGTATCGCCGCACTGACCGGAAGCAGTCTGTTCGGAGAAGCTGACCGTAACCTCCATACCGTATTCGAATTGATATACAAAGCTGTCCGGTTTCTCTGTGAAGGTGATAATGCCGGTGTTTGCATCAAAGCTGTTTACGGGATCCGTAATCGCAATATCCGCAACATACGAAAGCGGCATGATGCTCGTCAGATCATAGACATAGAGACCCCCGTCCTTTTCGATCTGCTGATCCGGGATCGTTTGCGGTGAAACGTAGTATTCACAATACACATCCGATTCGTCCGGATCGTCCCGCATGTTCTCTGCAGCGGCTTCCCCTTCCAGCCATGCTACGATCTCCCGATCCAGATATGCCAAATGATTGTTCTGACAATCCAAATACCAAGGTCTTGCATCGCCGAAGATAATGGAAGAGAGCGCATTGTTACTGCACACCAGATAGTACAAACCGGTGCAGCTGCTCAAATCCAATGTCGTCAGCTGATTGTTATTGCACATCAGCCAGCCCAAATTGCAATTGCTCAAATTCAATGTTGTCAGTTGATTGTCTTGACAGTACAGTTCATCCAACCTTAGATTCGCGGACAAATCCAATGTCGTCAGCTGATTGTTATTGCACCTCAGCCAGTAAAGTTCCGATAGATTGCTGACGTCAAGTTCTATCAAAAGATTGTTATCACAATACAGCTCTTCCAGGCCTGTAATGTGACCGAGATTTAATGTCTTCAGCATATTTTCACGGCAGTAAAAGTATTCAAGTGCAGAATTCCTGCTGACGTCCAGCTCCGTCAGTTGGTTGTTGCTGCAACTCAGCCACGAAAGCGCAGTATTATTGCTTACGTCCAGCTCTGTCATGAGGTTGTCGTCGCAAGAAAGTTCTTCTAACGCAGTATTCTTGCTGACGTCCAACTCCGTCAGTTGGTTACTGCCACAGCTAAGTACTTCAAGCGCGGTATTCTTGCTGATATCCAGCTCAGTCAGTTGGTTACTGTTGCAGCTAAGAACTTCAAGCGCAGTATTCTCGCTCACGTCCAGTTCCGTCAGTTGGTTGCTGTAGCAATTAAGGTATTCAAGAGCAGTATTCTTGCTGACGTCCAACTCCGTCAATTGGTTTCTGGGGCAAGCAAGCTTTACCAGAACAGTGTTCTTCCTGACGTCCAGCTCCGTCAGTTGGTTGGCTTCGCAGCTGAGATCTGTCAAGGCAGTATTCTTGCTGACGTCCAACGCTGTCAGCTTGTTTCCTTCGCAACGGAGTTCTGTCAGGGCAGTATTCTTGCTCACGTCCAGCTCCGTCAGTTGGTTGCTGTAGCAAATAAGGTGTTCAAGGTCAGAATTCTTGCTCACGTCCAACTCTGTCAGTCTACTATAGCCACAGTTAAGATACTGGAGCGCAGGATTCTTGCTGACGTCCAATGACTCCAGTCTCATATTATTGCAAACAAGCTTCGAAAGCGAAGGAAAATACTCGATCCCGGCTAAAGATTGTATCTGTGTTTTGACGACGTCCAATAATTCTACACATTCCGCCTGCTCCTTCGTCATGTAATAACCGGTCTCTTTGTCACCGGAATGATTCAGATTCTTTATGATCCATTTTCGAAAATTCGCATCGGGGAAATTCGTCTCGTTGATCTCGAGATAGCGGTCGCCGGTAAACAGTACGGTAACCTCCATTGGCCGATATTGATACACAAAGCTGTCGACACGTCCGGGAAACGTTACAATACCGGTTGTCTTATTTAAAGTATACGATGCATCCGATAATTCAACCTTCTGAACATCTTCAAGCGACATAATGCTTGTCAGGTCATAGGTAAAACAATCCCCCTCCTGCACGATCCGTTGATTTGGAATCGTTTGCGGAGATACTTCGCCGTCAAAGTCGCCGTATTGCTGAATCATATTGTTGATGACGTCCTGATCGATCATGGCAAGATGATTATGATCGCAATATAGATACTCGGGCAAAACACTCCCAAGGGTCAGGTCTGTCAGTTCATTATTGCTGCAACGAATGTATTTGAGCGCAGTATTATTGCTTAAATCCAGCGTCGTTATCTTATTATATGAGCAGTCAAACCAATCAAGCTCTCTGTTGTTGCTCACATCCAATTCCGTCAACAGATTGCTTCCGCAAAGAAGATCTGAAAGCTCAGTATTGTTGCTCACATCCAATTCTGTCAACAGATTGCCGAAGCAATTAAGAGTTGAAAGCTCAGTATTGCTGCTGACATCCAGCACAAAAAGTCTATCATTATAACAGCTGAGATACGAAAGCCCCGTGTTATGGCTCACATCCAATTCGTATAAAGGATTATCGGAACATCCTAAGCTATGTAATTGAACCAGATCCTGTATATTTAGTGTCTCAATATGATTCCCGCCGCAATCCAGCGAAACAAGCGCAGCATTCTTACTGACGTCCAGTTCAGTTAACCCGTTGCTTCCACAATGCAAATATTCAAGCGCATTATTGTTGCTCACATTTAGTTCGGATAACAAATTCGTACTGCAGTTCAGTTCTTGAAGTGCAGTATTCTTACTGACATCCAGATCCGTCAGTTGGTTTTCATAACAGCTCAGCTCAACAAGTGCGGTATTCCTACTGACGTCCAGTTCAGATATCTGGTTGTCTCCGCAAATCAAATGTTCAAACGCAGAATTGTTGCATACATTCAGTTCGGATATCTGATTCAGATTGCAGTACAGAATCTGAAGCGCGGTATTGGTGCTGACGTCCAACGTCGTCAGCTGATTCCCGATACAGCGCAGCTCAGTAAGAGCAGTATTCCCGCTTACATCCAGCGCCGTCAACTGATTCGTACCGCAGTATAGCGTTTGCAGCGCAGTATGATCGCTCACGTCCAACGCAGTCAGTTGGTTGAAGTCGCAGAACAGCGTAATAAGATCCGGATTATGGCTGACGTCCAACACAGTCAACTGGTTACTATCACAAGAGAAATACTGCAGCTCCGGACAATGACTGACGTCCAATGACGTCAATTGATTGCCGCTGCACCAAAGCTTTTGCAGTTCAGTATTCTTGCTGATATTCAATTCAGTAAGTTGATTGCCGTCACACCAAAGAACCTGAAGTGCCGTATTGCCGCTTAAGTCCAACGTCGTTAAACTGTCATTGACGCAAGAGAGTTCTTTAAGCATCTTGAAATTCTCAATTCCTTCAAGAGACTTAATCTCCCGTATGAATTCGCACTCCATTCTTACAACGCTTTGCACATCCTCCTCGGTCATATAATAACCAGTTTCAGCATCTCCTCTGACATCGTAATTGTCAATGATCCAATTTCGAAAGCCATCATCGGGGAAATTTGTCTCGTTGATTTCCAGATAGCGGTCGTCTGCTGCTGCAAATCCGTAGTGCAACGGCAACAGTGCAGTCACCATCAATGCGCATAGAACGATTGCCAACAGCTTTTTCATTCTTTTATCCTCCCTGAAATCATCCTATAAAGTCCTGAAAACCGTTGTATATAGTATACCAATCATTCGCGCGATTTGCAACCACAATTCAATCGAAACTTCGGTATTTTCGTATGTGAAGGCAAATGAAAAAGGGAGGAATTCCTCCTCCCGATCAAAGATGCATCATCCTCGTTGTTCTTAGGATGACCTTTTTCCCATCCCGTTTCGCAAAGTGTTCGCGCACGAAAAAAGCCCGCTTTGCAGCGGGCGGAGTACGTTCCTTTTCAGCTCAGCTTCAGGCAGAAGAGGCGAGGCTGTTCTTTGGTGCCGGTGGTGGCGACGACGATGTAATTGCCGTATGCGACGGGCGTGGCGTCGACGCGTTCGCCGAGATCGAGGGCAAAGAGCGCGTTCTCGCCGGGACGCGAAGCGTCGTAGAGGCGCATGCCGCCGCTGCGGTCGCAGGCGATGAGGTATGCGTCGCCGCGCGCGTTATAGACGACGAGCGGTGAGGAGACATAGTCCGCGCCGCCGGTCTGTGTGATCTCCCAGCGCACCGCGCCGTTTTTGCGGTCGAACGCAACAATCTTGCCGCCGAAGGTATAGGTCGGATTGCCGTCCGCATCCTGCGTCTGCACGGTCAGTCCGTAGAACGAACAGATCAGAAGATCGCCGATCGTGCCGTGACCGATGTGCGGCGTCGCCTTGCCGCCGCCCTTCATGCTCCTGCCGGTGGTCGGATCGAGGATCTGCACGAACTGCTTGTTTTCCCAGACGATCGCGCCGGTCTTGGCATTGATCTTGCGCACATAGCAGTAGCCGTAACCGTTCTGGAGCGAGCTGTCCTGCTGATCCGTCTGGGAGACCGTGTATACATAGACCGTACCGCTGCCGCCGTCCTCCTCGAGCACGGGCGTTGCGTCGGAATCGCCGCCGACGTCGGTCACGAACTGCAGCTTCAGCGTGTTGAGATCGACGCACTGCAGGTATCCGCCGTTATCGCAGAGATACAGATAATTGCGGAACGCGGCGACCGAGGATTCAAAGCCAAACGCACGCTTGCCCGCCTGCGTCGAGCCGGAATAGCCCGTGCCGGAATAGCGGTACTTGATCTTGTCGCCGGGACTGATCGAAAGCGTTCCGGTCTCGGCGTCGTAGCGCGTGTTGAGCTCAATGATGTATAAAACGCCGTTTTCACTCGGCCAGATCAGCGTATCGTCGATAATGAGCGGGCTGGAATCGAACGCAGACCAGTCGTTGCGGCGCGCCGTATAGTCCTTGCCGGAAACGATCGTTTCATAGGTGTTGCTGCACAGATTCACCGCAAATGCCGCGGATTTGTTGCTGTTCGGCTCCGAGAGCGTGCCCTGCCCGATATACAGCATCGGAATGCCCCTCGGATCCAGCGTCGGCGTGCCGAACAGCGGCACGTTCACCGCGATCGGTTCCCGTGTGCGGCTGCCGGTCTCCAGTTCATAAAAGTAGATATTGCCGTCCGCGCCGCAGAGAATGACCTCGTTGAGGCTGTCCTTTGCCTTGAACTCCTCGCGGACACCGAGCGTTTTCAGCGTCTGCCCTTCCCACGTTACGACCAGCGGCTGACCGGTCCACATGGCGCCTGCATAGCCGTTCGCGGATCCGATCGAGTATGCCCAGACCTGTTCGAGCGTCTGCATCGTCACCCGTGCCGTGCCGTAGGAAAAGCCGCTGCGGTAATTGTTGCCCGCAAACGTCGTAATGCCCTTCACGCCGGTGTAGTCCTGTCCTCTCCCGAAGGAGAACGTATTCTCGTTCGGATTCGAGGAATAGCTGTCGTCTCGGTTGTTCTTGCGGATCTCGTAGGTGAAGCCGAAGTTCGAGGGCTTCGCGTTCTCATCCGGAACCACGTCGAATGAATCTGTCGCCGGATATGCCTGCGGATCGGGAATCACGGAGGCTTCGGTCGGCGATTCGGTCGCCTGTGACTGCGGTCTTTCGGTCGATTCGGCGGATCCCGTGTCGATCTCCGTTGCAAACGAAAGCGCGTCCTGCGATCTGCCGCAGCCCGAGCCGCCCTTTCTCGGCGTCGAATCTCTGAGTCCGACGGCGAATATCAAAATCACGACGGCGATCACAAGGATGAACACCGACGCGCAAAACATGATAAATTTCGGACTGATGGTCCGTTCCCGCTTTCTTGCCATGTCTTGATGATACCATATTCCCCCACGGTTCGCAACGCCGAAAATGCAAACTATTTTCGACATTTCCGTTAATTAAACGCAGAAACCCCCTCCGCAAAGATGCGGAAGGGGCAATTGCTTTTTACCGGATCACGAGAGTCCGAAGCTCAATCACCGCACCGATCCGTCAAACGCAGCGACCTGTGCGATACATTTGACACCTTGCGGTGCAGCCCGCCCGGAAACCTCGCCAGGATCAGAATCATGACGAAACTACGAGAGGCGGATGCCGAAGATCTTCTGACCGCCGCGGCAGCCGACCACGAGCATGTTGCCGAACACCACCGGCGACGCCTCGAAGACGGTCTCCGTCGGGCGCAGCGCGCCGAGCTGCTGACCCGTTGCGGCGTCGATCAGATAGAGATATCCCTTGGAATCTGCCTGGATGATATAGCCTCTGTTCTCCGAGTCGTAAATGACGACAGGGCTCGACCATGCATAGGCGTCCATCTCGAACTCCCAGCCGATCCCGTCGTGAATCGTCATGGTCTCCTTGTCGAGCGCGACCAGCACGCCCGCATCCTTGGTCCCGTACCGCGCGAACGGTACGATCACGAGGTTTTCGATGTTGCTGCCCGCTCTTCCGACCACCGCCGTTGCCTGGATGCCGCCGGATACGCCCGAAACGGTGAACACCGTCAGCGCGTATTTCTTGACCTCGCCGGTCATTGCGTCGATTCTGAAAAACGGCGCAAGGCCCGTGTTGTTCTTGTCCTTGTTGAAATGCAGGGACGTGCCGACATACAGGTATGCTTCCTCGTCGGAGATCACGTCGAGCACGGGACTGGCGTTCGTATCATCCTCGGTGTTCGCGATCCAGACGACGCGCATCGTATTGAGATCAATGCACTGGAACATGCCGTCGTTGCTCGACAGATACAGGAAGCCGTTCCATGCGACGGCGCTGCCCTCGTAGCCCTGCCACTTATGCGTGGCGTCCGCCTTGTCGATCTCGTCGTAGATGTTGTTGCAGTCGTAGCGGAACTTGACGATGTCCGAAGGATTGACCGAAACAGAGCCGAGCTCCGGATCAAAGACCGTGTTGAGCTTCATCGTATAGAGGATGCCGTTTTCGCCCGGATAGATCAGCGTATCGGTCTTGGCGTCGATGAGCGGCGCGGAGTCGTACGCGTACCATCTGCGTCTTGCAAAGGGGTCGGTTCCCTGCTTGCCGAACTCGTACAGCACCTTGCCGTTGATCAGCGAGATGATATACGCGCGCGATTTCTGGCTGTCGTTCTCGTACTGATCGCCGGAGCCGCAGTACAGCAGCGGTATCCCTCTCGGATCGATGCTGCCGGTGCCCTTGAACGGAACGTTCATGACGATCTTGTCGCGCGTTTCCTCGCCGGTTTCAAGGTCGAGGAAGTAGATATTGCCATCCTCGGTAGGGTAAATGACCTCGACGAGGTTTTCCTTCTGTTTTGCCCACTCATGGAGATTCATGATCTTCCGCGTTTCCGCCGGCCACTGCACGATCAGCGGCTGACCCGTCCATCCGCAGCCGGACCAGCTGCCGCTGCCGCCGCCCTTCGTGAGCGACGAAATGCCCTTGTCCCAGACCTGCGTGAGCTTGAACTCGGTTAAGTTCACCGGATCCGTGCTCGACATGTTTCTCCAGTTGTTGCCGCGGAAGGTCAAAACGCCCTTGATATCCTCCGCATTGTACGCGTCCGCAGGCGGGAATTCGATCGTCTCCGTCCGGACGAAGCTGTTGGCGATGGTCTCCTCCCCGTCGATCTCAAGATGCGGAACGAAGCCGAAATGATCCGGGTTGGAATCCGCGACCATGTACGGCGTGGGACGCGGCGTCGGCGTCGGCGTGGGGATCGGCGTCGGGACCGGCGGGATCGTCGCGCCGTTGACGTAATCCTCGTAGGTGATCGTCGGTCGGGCGACGTTTGCGTAACCGTCCGGATTCTCCTGCACCTGCGCGTTGTATTCCGCCTGCAGCCGCTCCTCCTCGATCAGGAACTGGTTGTGCCGTTCCTGCTCCTCGCGGCGTTCCTGTATGCAGCTGATCGCCGTCCATGCGATCAAGGCGATCAGCACGAGGACCAGCAGCGCGAAAATCGAGACGATCACATAAAAGCGCGGCTGCACTCTTCTCCTTTTTTTCTTCCTATGTGTCTGCGTCATAGCTCCTCCCGGGTTTACGTCCGCATGCATGCTGCGGATATCGGATCATGTCCGGAATCGCGGGACCGTTCCCGCATGGAATTTTCCGGGCAAGCGAATCAATCTGTTTTGTACGCGTCATCTTTTGGCGCGAAAATTTTACCGCATTTTTTCACGATCTGACGCGAAACGGATCAAAACCACCGTGCTTTGGACCGTATCTTGCGAACAATCGGCCGTTTTTTCGCTACATCTTGCGCCGCAAGAGGCTGTTTTCTTCCAAAAACGCCGATGTTATTCTTATCCATCGTATTGATCATAACACGGTGTTTTGAACAAACTGCGTTATCTTTGTGAACAGTTTTAGCCGAAACTGTTTCAATTTTGTGTCAATCTGCGGTAAAACGCCGAAATCAGATCATTTCCCCGCAGAAGCGCAAAAAAGCCGCCCCGGAGGGCAGCTTTTGTAGCCGTTTTGCTTATGCGATATGTCCCTTTGCCTTGATGACCTCGATCACGGAATCGACGTATTTCTCGCAGATCTCGTTCGTGCCCGCCTCGACCATAACGCGGATGACCGGCTCGGTGCCGGATTCGCGCACGAGGATGCGTCCGGTATCGCCGAGCTCGTCGGCGACCTTCTGCACCGCCGCCTTCACGTCGGGATCGTTCTGCGCGTCCGGCTTGGACTTCACGCGCACGTTTTTCAGCACCTGCGGATAGAACACGACCGGCGCGGCAAGCTCGCTCATCGGCTTGTTCTTCGCCAGCATGACTTCCATGAGCTTCAGGCTCGTCAGAATACCGTCGCCGGTGGTCTCGTACTTCAGGAAGATCGTGTGACCGCTCTGCTCGCCGCCGATGCGGTTGCCGGTCTTGACCATGTTTTCGTATACATATTTGTCGCCGACCTTGGTCTTTTCGTATTCGATGCCTACCTTGTCAAGCGCCTTATACAGTCCGAAGTTGGACATGACCGTCGTGACGACCTTGTTGTTCAGCAGCTTTCCGCGCTCCTTCATATAGAGACCGTAGATGTAAAGCGTATGGTCGCCGGTGACGACGTTGCCCTTCTCATCCACGCAGAGGCAGCGGTCCGCGTCGCCGTCGAAGGCGAAGCCGACGTCCAGATGATTGTCCGTGACGAATCTCTGCAGATGCTCGATGTGCGTCGATCCGCAGTCTGTGTTGATGTTGTAGCCGTCCGGTTCGTCGTTGATCACATAGACCTTCGCGCCGAGCGCTTCGTATACGCCCTTTGCGATCTGCCAAGCGGCGCCGTTCGCGACGTCCAGACCGACCCTCTTGCCCTTGAAGCTGTACTTGCTTAGGGAAATGAGAAAGCCGATGTAGCGGTTTCTGCCCGCAACGTAGTCGACCGTTCTGCCGATCTCGTGGCGGTCCGCCAGCGGGACCTCGATCTCGCCGTCGATGTACTCCTCGACCTTCAAGATCGTTTCCTCGTCCATCTTCTCACCGTAGCCGTTCAAAAGCTTGATGCCGTTGTCATAGAACGGATTGTGCGAAGCGGAGATCATGATGCCGCAGTCGAAATCGTCGACGCGTGTGATATACGCGACCGACGGCGTGGTGGTGACGTGCATGATATACGCATCCGCACCGGACGCCATAAGTCCCGTGCAGAGCGCATACTCGAACATGTAGCTGCTTCTGCGCGTGTCCTTGCCGATCACTACCTTTGCCTTTTTATCGAGCCTTGCGCCGTAATACCAGCCGAGAAAACGACCGATCTTGACCGCATGCTCATAGGTGAGCGTCTTGTTGGCTTCGCCGCGGAAGCCGTCTGTTCCGAAATACTTGCCCATTACCGTTCCTCCTTCGTCGCTACCGTTCCGTTGTCCTTCCAGATGCTGTACGCCGGCACCACGCCGCGCACGCAGGAGGTCGGATAAACGTTGCTGTGCCGCCCGATCACCGTGCCGGGATTGCAGACCGCGTTGCAGCCGACCTCGACGAAATCGCCGAGCATCGCGCCGAACTTCTTGACGCCGGTTTCAATCTGTTCCGTGCCGTTGTGCACGACGACAAGCTTCTTGTCGCTCTTCACGTTCGACGTGATGCTGCCTGCGCCCATGTGGCTCTTATAGCCCAGGATCGAATCGCCGACATAGTTATAGTGCGGCGTCTGCACATTGTCGAACAGAATGACGTTCTTAAGCTCCACGGAGTTTCCGACGACGCAGTTGCTGCCCACAAGCGCCGACCCGCGGATGAACGCGCAATGCCGGACCTCGGTTTCCGGTCCGATGATGCAGGGCGCGCCGAGATATGCGGACGGAAAGACCTTTGCCGTCTTATGCACCCAGACGTGCTCGGAAACCTCTTCATAATCCTCGCCGAGCGTGGGACCGAGCGCGAGAATGAAGTCCTTGATGCCCTTCAGCGCTTCCCACGGATAGGTGAACTGCGAAAGATAGTCCTTCGCAAGCGTATGGTCAAGGTCATATAAATCGTTGATCGTATACATATCTTACAGCCGCTCGTTTCTCTCGATGTCGAGGAAGTATTTATAGGTGTCGACGGTCAGCTCGCCGCATGCCGCCTCGTCGCAGGCGATGATGGCGCCGTTATGCATCTGCAGCGCGGAGCAGGTCCACTTGTGGCTGACGTTGCCTTCGACGGTCGCCGCAAGCGCTCTGGCCTTGTTGTGGCCGTTGATGAGGATCAGAACCTCCTTGCTGTCCGTGACCGTGCCGACGCCGACGGAAAGCGCCTGAGAAGGCACCTTTTCCGGGTCGTTTCCGAAGAAGCGGGAATTGACGATGCGCGTGTCGGTCGTGAGGTTGCGGACGCCGGTGCGCGAGCACAGCGAGGTGAACGGCTCGTTGAACGCGATGTGACCGTCCACGCCGATGCCGCCCATGAACAGGTCGATGCCGCCGTAGGACTTGATCTTCTCCTCATAGCGGGCGCATTCGCCCTCCGGATCGTCGGTCATGCCGTTCAGAATGTTGATGTTTTCGGGCTTCATATCGACCAGATGATCGAAGAAATTGTCATGCATGAAGTACCAGTAGCTCTGGTCGTGCTCATGCGGCAGGCCGAGATATTCGTCCATGTTGAAGGTCACGACGTTTTGAAAGCTGACCTCCCCCGCCCGGTTCATGCGGGCGAGCTCGCGATAGACGCCGATCGGGCTCGAACCGGTCGGAAGACCCAGCACGAACGGACGCGCTTCCTTGTGCGCGTTGATCTTGCCGGCAATATAATGCGCAGCCCAAAGGCTCATTTTTTCGTAATTGTCCTGAATAACGACTCTCATGTTGTTCTCCTTCATTGACTGTGTTTCACGCATGCCCGCGCTGCGATCCTATGCGATCGCGCAACCGGGTATGCGCGGAAAGTGCGCTGACGGGGCTCGTTCTGTTACGGTTTTGATTCCGCTTTTTGTCGCTCCCCTTTCGGCCCGCCGCACATCGGCCGTGGCAGCATCCGCCGAGTCTTTCGATAAACTGCCATCCTCGTCACCCCATGGCAAGGAATGCCGAATGATCCCATTCCTTCCGTCTGTTATGGGGCCGGGCGCTGATCGGTTCCGTTTCCTCCCAAACACTTCCCCGATTTTATAATGTTACTGACTATAACAGAGGTATTATATACGCCATCCCGCGCTCTGTCAACCAAAAATCCCGGCGGGCCGCGCAAGCCGCCTGTCAGCCGCTGCGCGGGGCGATCGATATGCGGGGCGATACGCATGAAAAAAGCTCCCCTCTCCGCGGGGAGCTTTGGAAATGATCCGGTTCAGTCGAGCGCAAGCGGCAGCTCGTCGATCAGGCCGACCATGTAGCGCAGGATCAGCGCCGCGTCCTCGGCCGTGACTTCGCCGTCAAGGTCCACGTCCGCCTGCAGCGCCCCGCGCGGCGAAAGCTCCGACAGCCCGACCAGCGCGCGCAGGATCAGCGAAGCGTCCGCAGAGGTCACCTTGCCGTCGCAGTTCGCGTCGCCGTACAGCAGCGCGTCGAATTGAATGAACCCGTCCTCGGTGCGCGCTTCCAGCTCCAGCACCGTGCCCTCGTTCACAAACGACAGCGCCGAGACGTTGCCGAGACTGTTCTCGACAAATGCGATATCCACGACCCCGCTCTCCGGCAGCTCGCCGACTACAGCAAACCACAGCGTCAGGACCGCGTCGCCTTCCTTGATCTCCACGTCCGTGTCGCTTGCCCAGACCGCGGACAGCCGTTCGCCGTAGTCGTTGAACATCCAGTCCACCGCGCCTTCGCCCTTTTTGAACGCAAGCGTGTCATGGTCGTACGTCACGAAGATCTGCATGCTGTTGACGCCGAGCGCGCCGTCCAGCACGTCCTTCGCCGTCACGTCGAAGCGGTACAGCAGCTCGCCGTTCTCCTCGATGTAGTTGTCATATGCAAGCAGTTCGCTTCCGACAAACGTCGGGTGCAGCAGGTCCTCCGTATACGTCGCGGTGTAGGTCGCGTCGCCGGTGACCGGCACGATCTTTGGCGTCCATCCCGCAAACGCGTACTCGTTATGCGCGGTCGCGGGCTTTTCGGGCGTTGCGCCGGTGTAGACAGGCGTTTCGTCGTAGGCCACTTTGCCGCTCTGCAGCTCCGTGCCGTCCTCGTTCACAAACGTGATCATGTATTCGTTGACCGTGCTCGAATACGTTGCCGTGTAGGTTGCATCCCCGGTGACCGGAACGATCTTTGGCGTCCAGCCCGCGAAGGTAT
>JAEEGJ010003930.1_pt1 | contig 53013 bp, 40 predicted proteins | sample 8958761 | NCBI WGS metagenome assembly JAEEGJ01 (sample SAMN16246546, study PRJNA631951) | gut metagenome | biome: gut microbiome; feature: rumen; material: RS-attached | host: Bos | place: Iran: Karaj | collected 2018-10
TGGGATGCACAGTTGAAATACAATTTTGCTGCTACACAAGGAACAACTTACGTTTTTCGCTTAAAAGCAAAGAAAGTCAGTGGAAACGGTACAATCAAGGCGATTATGCAGCACAATTCTGATCAATTCGAACAGCAACCATTCTTTAATCATGATGTATCAGAAAGTTGGGCTATTTATGAAGGTGAGGTAACTGCCAACCGAAGCGACTATGACGTCATCATGATTAACTATGGTAAGTGTGGCGAGGTGCTGATTGATGATATTGAGTTTGGTGTAAAGACCGATAACGTAGCCCCTTCATTCACAACCAATCTTGAGACCTCTTACACCGTAGGTAAGGGTGGCACGTTGGATCTTACTGTAGAAGCTTCGGGCACTCCTGCCCCAACTTATCAGTGGTATAGAAATACGACGAATTCCAATGTAAATGGTACTATAATCAATGATGCAACATCTGCGACTTATTCAGTACCAACCGGAACTAAGAATACATACTATTACTATTGCGTTGCAACAAACGAAGCAGGTTCTGCAACCTCTAACGTAGCAACGGTTGAGGTTACAGATCCAATCCAAGTAACAGGTATTTCTTTATGGGCGCCTAACACAATGAATGTTGGTACTAATGCTCAGTGTACTGTTACTATTACTCCAGATAATGCCACTAACAAGAATGTGACTTGGGAATCAAGCGACGTCTCTATTATCGATGTTGACCAGAATGGTAATCTTACCGCAAAGAGTACTGGTATTGCAACTATCACTGTTAGTTCACAGGATGGTGGAGATGTAATTCCTGTGTCTAAGGAAATAACAGTTCTTGCTTCAAATTCTGCAAATGGCACATATGTAGAAAATGGTATGTTCTATATGCTTCAAGATTTTGGAAATGCTGCTGTAAACGATACATGGAAAATTATCAATCACGAATCTTACCAAGTATCTGAACCTGGTTCTGCAAAAATAGTAACTGATCCGAAATATGGAAATGTTCTGGATTTCAAATCAGGTAACAATGTAACTACAGAATATCTTGTTTTCCATTGCAAACTACCAGAAGGTAAGACACTAAGTGATTTCTCTTCTTTTGTGTTTGATTATCAAGCAATAAGTGATGATAGAAATCACAAAGAGATGAAATTTTACTGGTCTGGTATAGACTGGAGTGGAAAGACTTATCCAACATTTAAGACTGGTGATGAAACTCACAGTCCATGGCATACGGGTACGATAAAAATTACCGATGACATCAAGACGGATGAAAATGAATTTTATTTATATATTGGTGGAATTCCAACATATCTGTTTGAAGTATTGATTACGAATATTCGTCTTGCTACTGATGGTTCCTATACGCAGAACGACCTGACCAATACATGGTCAAAAGTAGAAAGTGAGACACTTTACGTAACAGGTAGTGGCCCTATGCCTGATTTTAATGGTAATCAGCCTTGGAGCGCTAAGAACAGTTCAATAACCAAGGTTATAGTATCTGAGAATATCACGGCAATTGGTAATAATGCTTTTAAGGACTTGACTCAAAATGTAACAATCATTTTGCATTCTATTCCTGATAAATTTGGTTCAGAATGTTTCAAGAGCAATTCTGCAAGCAATGACACCCGCATCCTCCAGCTTGAGCTCTACGATGCAGAGAAGCCTTATATATCAAAGGAAGTGGCATCAAACTTCCCTACATTCGACAAGACAACGTACTTCCGTAATGTGACAAGTAATTACTCTACAGTCTGTCTGCCATTCCCTATATCACAAACCGAAGTATCTGATAAAGGTGCCAAGTTATATGACTTTACGTCGATGGGTAAGGCAACAGTAGGCGGTGAAGATCAATACACACTCCAATTCAAAAGTCATACTGGTGGAATGGAGGCTGGTCAGCCATACCTGATAGGCACTGGAGATATGGAACTATCAAATACCAGTGTTAAGCCAGAGGACTTCAATCTTACTCCTACGAAAGTGACAAAAAGAGTAGAGAATACGGAGGTAAACATAACAATGGAGGGTGTATTCCAGCCAGTCGTAATTGCTACAGGTTATGCATACGGTTTCTTGGGAGGCACATTCTATATGAACGGTGGCAATATGAGTGTCCGACCAATGCGAGCTTCATTCAATGGATCTCAGTTATACAGCGCTCCTGTTCAGGGCGAGCAACAGCAGTCTGGCGCTAAGAAGATGCCGAAGATGTTTAATTTTGAGATAGTTCCAGATAACGTAACACATATTTCGTCCCCAGCTTTCATTGCAGAGGACTTCAATATTGAGGAAGTGTATAGCCCAAGCGGCATGAAGACCGAGTCGCTGAATAAGGGACTCAACATCATTCGCACCTCTACAGGCAGAGTGCTGAAAGTGATGGTGAAGTAAGAGAAACAAGCATTAATTCACAGTCATCCCTTCCCCGCATACGGGGTAGGGGATGTAGTGAGTGAAGAAGAAAAGAACGTTTAAATCAAGGAAAAATAAAGATGAAAAAAGAATATACAAAACCTATTGTAGAGGTGACGACGTGCTGCGCTTCAGAACACATCCTCTCTGCCTCAAGACCCGAAAAACCTGTAAAGATTGAGGTTGATGAGAAAGAAGAAGAAAACCCATGGGGCGGTATTAATTATGACGACTGGGAAGTGGATTAATCAGAAAGAAACAAATCAATATAGTCTTGCAAAATATCTATATAATACTAACACAATGACAAAGAAAGCATTAACAGTAATTGCAGCCCTCGCTTTTTGCGTCGGGATGCAAGCTCAGACCCTTGAGGCAGAGACAATGACCTGTGGCGGCCAATATGCCGGGAAGTGTAGCAGTCCGTTCCCGGGAGTGGCTCTCTATGGCAATGGTGACAATGCTACCGGTGTGGTTAGCCTGACCAACGGCAGCGGAGTGTATAACATAAAGGTGACGGGCGCATCAAACAACGGCACGGCTGCTGGAGTGGCTCTTTACGTCGGTGGAAAGAAAATGGCCGACATGTCGTTCAGTGGCACTGCACCTTCTGTACAGCAAGTGCGGACAAAGCTGTATCTGGACGCATCTTCTGTGGACGTGAAGCTGAACCTGGAGAATGATAACGGTTCTAACGATACTTACATTGACAAGATAGAGTTTGAATTTGTCAAGGCACTGGCCGTAAGGCCAACTCCGGTGCTGCCTCAGCAGAGCGTATGGCAGTCGGGACAGTATCGCAACATTCTGCAGGAGGCTGGTTACTCACAGGAGGAGATAGACAGCAAGCTTCAGGAAATAAAGAAACAGTTCTTTGAGGGCGACGCAGACAACGGACGCCTGTACTACGAGTTGGGCGACGACGAGGCATATATCCTCGACACAGGTAATAGTGATGTACGTACAGAGGGCCTTTCATACGGCATGATGATCTGCGTACAGCTGAATATGCAGACGGAGTTTGACAAACTGTGGCGCTTCACCAAGAACCACAGTATGCACAAGTCGGGAGCAAACAAGGGCTACCTCGCATGGCAGTTGAATACTGACGGCAGTATCAAGGATGGCAATGCCGCACCTGACGGTGACGAGTATATCGCTACAGCCCTCATGTTTGCAGCAGGCCGATGGGGCAATAAATCTACCGGTATCGACTACTGGAAGGAGGCAAACTATATCCTCGACAACATGCTGAGCAAGGGACACTATATCAACTCCTCGCATGTCAACATGTTCAATGCAGACCATCAGATTGTCTTCGTGCCATACGCACAGTCGGCAGTACACACCGACCCATCATACCACATGCCTGCATTCTACGAGCTCTGGTCGAAGTGGGCAAACAACAACCGACAGTTCTGGAAGGCATGTGCAGACAAGAGTCGCGAGATGTACCCTCTCTTTGCCCACGAGACAACCGGTCTCATGCCTGACTATGCAGAGTTTAGCGGCGGCCCACGAGCTGGTGAGCATGCAGGTTTCCGCTATGACGCATGGCGTTGCGCTATGCACATGGCTACAGACTATATGTGGTTCAAGGGCAGCGAGAACGAATACAACCAGACAAAGAAACTCCTCGATTTCTTCTACGGCGAGGGGATAAAGGACTATAAGGCTCTTTATCAGCTCAATGGCACTCCAATATATGGTGGCGACCACTCACCGGGTCTGGTAGGATGTAACGCCGTAGGTGCTATGATTTACGAAGACGATAAGGCATGGGATTTCGTCGACGACTTCTTTGAGATGACTTTCCCTACCGGTCGCTTCCGTTACTACGACGGCTGCCTATACTTCCTTAGCTACCTGCACGCATCAGGCAACTTCAAGATGTACAAACCTGCAGAGGTCCTCACCACAGCTCTTGACGAGCAGTACAAGACTGACAGCAATGGTTACCTCGTCATCGACGACTTTGAAAATGTTCCTGAGGGCAAGGAGTACTATATGCACTGCAGAGACAATTCGTCAAGTGCGGCTACTCTGGTTGCCGATCCAAAGAATGGTTCTAACCATGTCGTCAGCATAGAACCTAAGTCGTATGACGACTACTACTATCATGCATTCCGTCTGCCTCAGGGCAAGACTCTCGGCGGCAACTACAAGAGCATCGAGTTTGACATCCTCTATGATGGTACAAGCTATGATAATCAGACGCTGAAGGTTTTCCTTAACGACTACGACCAGCCTATTCACGAGGAAAGCACAGGCGCAAAAGCCGAGCAGGGCACATGGAAGCATATCTCTGTTGAAGTGCCTGCTGGCAATACCGACAACGAGTTTGTCCTTGGTCTCGGTGTAAGAGCAGGTAGCGGCATCTGCTATGTGGACAACCTCAAACTCAGACCTAACGGTGCTCCTGAACCTGAACCTGGTCCTACACCTGGCGATACATCTGACTCACGCAACGGTACTTACTTTACAGAGAATAGCGTGAAGTACTACATGATTGAGGACTTCGAAGGCAAGACTGTAGGCACTACTACTGATATGCAGAACAACGGCGGTAAAGCTACAGTAAGCGGAGAGCACAAGATGGAGGGTGAGAAGGCTCTCAAAATCAACATCGGAGATGCATACCAAGCTAATGGCTGCTACGCTATCGATGTGACACTGCCAGAAGGAACAACGCTCTCCAGCAACAAGTTCACTGCTATAAACTTCACTATCTACTATGAGGCAGGTTCTATCCAGTATAAGGGTGCTGAGTACAACTCTGGTGTAAAGGTTTGGCTGAACGACATAACCAATATGATCATCCAGCATGACACAAAGGATTGCATTGGAAAGACTGAGAATATTTCTGTTCCTCTGAATGGTAAGTTTACTGACACCAACAGCTTCAAGCTTCTCATTGGTGGCCTCTGCAGCGACAATGCCAACGATGGTATCTATTACATCGACAATATCCGCCTGGTATGCGTCAACGAACAAGGTGATGGTCCTCAACCAGAGACTTATCCAGCAGACAACATCCTGTCTGAAGGTGCATGGGGATTTGAGAATGGCCAGATGAACGGTTGGAACTCATGGGGTGAAAACTTTGAGCGCACTATCGTTGAAGGAGGATATGCAAGCAACTACTGTCTGAAGGTGGAGAATAAGGTTGCTACAGACAACAGATGGAACAAGCAGGCTGCCTACATGCTGAACAGTACACTCACCGTTGGCAGCACATACACCATGACGTTCAAGGCGAAGGCTGATGTGGAGTCACAGGCAGGCGTTACGCTAACAATGGGCGAGGACCCATACACAGCAGAGCAAGAGCAGGCCATCGACCTGACAACAGACTGGGCTGAATATACATACGAGGTGACCATAACAAACGAGGGTGTCAACCGCATCATCTTCAACCTCGGCGAAGCTGCTACTTCATACTACTTCGACAATATCTGCCTCGTCAAAAAGGCTGGCGACAATCCTGGTGGTGGACAGGAGGGGCCTGACTCTGATGCAAAGAAAATTGTGCTTGATGACTTTGAGAAGTATGGTGTAGGTGATACTCCTTACACTGTGGAAAATGCAAATGGTGGTTCTGCTTCTGTAGTATCTGCCGATGCAGACAACAAGGCGCTGAACTTCACTACAGGCAGCTATAAGAATGAAGAATATCTGGCTCTTACATTCACCCTGCCTCAGGGCAAGACATTGAGCGACTACGATGTACTGACATTTGACTATGCATTTGCAGCCAGTGGCTATGATAATAAGTATAAGGAAATCAAGGTCTGCATTGACAGCAAGAACACTGCTGTGGGCACTATCCAGAGTCAGGATGCTCCTGCTAAATGGCAGACAATGAGTATCGCTCTGGAAAATGTACAGGGTGGCAACTCCTTCACACTCTATATCGGTGGCATCAATGCCAGTGTGCTAAGCATGAATATAGATAACATCGTCATCAAGACGAGCGATGCAGATACACCTACCAATATAAATCTACAGAGCATTTCGAATCGCAATGCTCAGGAGAGGTTCAGCATAGGTGGACAAAGAGTGAACGGCTCTTATCACGGCATCGTGATTATAAATGGCAAGAAGGTAGTTGTAAAGTAAGTAATTTCTGAACTCAAGAATTGTGCTCCGAGAGAAGAGATGAGATTACAGGATGGACTACACATGAATATCTGGAAACAGACAAGGCCAGACTGCATGCCAACATGACTAAAGAAGAATACGAAAGTCTGTTGCCGTACAGAATAGCAAAGGAACTAAAGAAATAAGTCGGCAAATATCAATAACTATACAAAGCGGCATCATAGGATCAGAGATGAAACTATGATGCCGCTAGTTTTTAACCTCCAACGGTGGAAGTGGGATGGTTACAAAACATGGCGCATACCTTCCACCTGTTTCCAAGGAATCTCCGGGTGACTTGCCTTGAATTCCTTGGTCAGCATATAAGCAGCCTCGCCTACTATCTCTATATTTTTCATCGTTGCAAAATAGACTAAAATATTTGAGGAAAACTCCTCAAACTCTATCCCATCAATGATTTTGAGTACGTTGGAAGAAAACTCCACAATATCTTCCAGTCTTCCTTTATCCCTAACTAGCTCTCTCATATACCAAGATTTTATCTCGTTCCACACTCTCCTGAGCATACGGACGCAAAGAGCCATCAACTACCAAGTCAACTTCACGACCTAGCAGTTGCTGCAAATCCTCATACATTCCTCCATGAGTAAGCAAAGACAAGTCCTTCTTGCTGTAGATAATCAAGCGTGGACGCAAGTACTTTTTCCAAACCTGGGGGATTGTTCGGAAAAGTTCGCTGAAACGGATGCTTTCCTTTTCGTATTCCTCTATACGGAGCATCACGACCAATGCCCACTTCTGACTCATCCATTCCAAGACAGGAGCGGCTTGGCAATAATCATAATTGTGTTTCTTCTTCATAATCTTCAATACTTACCTTTTGGTTAGGGGCATAAAGCCAATACGATGATTTCTTTTGTCGGCATCTCCTTACCTTTGCACCATCAATTTTGATGATACCATTATAATAACGTAAAAAAGAAAGGAAATAGTAGACACTCCTTATTTTTTGTTTCTATTTTTATAGACACAATAAAAAGAATCGTACTATTTTTGTAGATTCTCTACAAAATCAGTACAAGGCAATCAAGACTATCACATGAACATCAAGCAAGATTGGGCATCAGCATCCATCTCCATCATCTATAAGATAGGCAAGTACAAGGAGAAGAGAACCAAGGACGTGGATACTTCCAGAATGGGAGTAAACTAGCGAAATTCTTGAAAAATCGTCAGTAAACAAGCGCACTTTCTTAAAAAATCTTCTATAAACTGCTCTTTTTTCTGATAAAAGCAGTATCTTTGCACCATAATTGCATTTTAACTATAAGACGACAATGAAAATAGCAATCATAGGGGCAGGTGCCATGGGAGGTGCTATTGCCGAGGGCCTCATCAAAGGAGACTATGTCAAGAACGAAGACATCACCGTCAGCGACCCAGTAGCCGAGACACGGAAACGCTTTGCTGACATGGGCGTTACTGCCACTCCCAGCAATCAACTGGCCGCTCAGGGGGCCGATGTGGTATGTGTTGTCGTCAAGCCCTGGCTTGTGGAACAGGTTCTGACCAGTTTGCGCGACGTACTGGACTATAATCAGCAACTGTTGGTTGTGGTAGCAGCTGGAGTGAAATCTCAGGACATCACCACATGGCTGACAAAGGATGGCAAGATGATTCCGTTGTTCCTGTGCATTCCCAACATTGCCATTGCCCAATTGCAGTCCATGACATTCCTGGTGCCGGCAGCAGAGGCGCAACCTCAGCAGACAGAACAGGTGAAGGCGCTGTTTGACTCCATGGGACACACGCTGTTGACCGACGAGCAACACCTGGCAGCCGGCACAACGTTGGCATCCTGCGGCATTGCCTACGCCATGCGCTATATCCGCGCAGCCTCAGAAGGAGGTGTGGAGTTAGGTTTCAAGGCCGACGATGCCAAGCAGATTGTGATGCAGACCATGCGTGGTGCCGTAGAGTTGTTGGAGGCCACGGGGTTGCACCCAGAGGCAGCCATCGACCTGGTGACGACTCCCGGTGGTGTTACCATCAAGGGATTGAACGAGATGGAGCATGCCGGTTTTACCAGTAGCGTCATCCGCGGACTGAAGGCCGGAGCGAAATAGGATTGAAGAATTGAAAGATTAAAAGGTTAAAGAATTGCAATAAATAAAATATGGACGAACAACTAAAACAGATTGGCGAACGTCTGCGCGGACTGCGTGACGTGCTCGACATCCCCGTGAGCGAGATGGCAGACACTATTGGCATCAGCTCGGAGAAATATGAAAAAATTGAGGCCGGAGAAATAGATATCACCATCTCAAACCTCATGAAGATTGCCCATAAGTATGGCGTCTCGGCCGAAGAACTGATGTTTGCCGAGTCCCCGAAAATGAAGTCATACTTCGTAGTCCGCAAGGGTCAGGGCATGTCGGTGGAGCGAACCAAGGCATACAAGTACCGCAGCCTGGTCAGTGGTTTCGTCAATCACAAGGCCGACGTATTTATCGTTACCGTGGAACCAAAGCCCGAAGCACATACCATCTACAAAAACACCCATCCCGGACAGGAGTTCAACCTCGTGCTCGAAGGAAAGATGGAGCTGTTCATCGGCGGTAAGACCATCGTGCTGGAAGAAGGCGACTCCATTTACTTCGACTCTTCCAAGCCTCACGGCATGCTGGCAGTAGGCAACAAAGCAGTAAAGTTCCTTGCATTCACCGTAGAATAAGCCATGATAGAAAGATTTTTAAAGCAGACGACATTCACGTCTGTAGAAGACTACAATAAGAACCTGAAGTTTATCATCCCAGAGAATTTCAACTTTGCCTATGACGTCATGGATGTCTGGGCAGAGGTAAAGCCTGATGGTCTTGCCATCCTGTGGACCAACGACCAAGGCGAGGAAATCCGCACCACCTATGCTACGCTAAAGGAGCAGACCGATCAGGCTGCCAGTTACCTGCAGACGTTAGGCATTGGCAAGGGCGATCCCGTGATGCTGATTCTGAAGCGCCGCTACGAGTGGTGGGTGGTGATGCTGGCGTTGCACAAGATTGGTGCCGTCGTCATCCCCGCTACCCACATGCTGACAAAGCACGACATTGTCTATCGCAACACCCGTGCCTCTGTCAAGGCAATTATCTGTGTTGATGATGCTTACGTGGTCAGTCAGATTCAGGCTGCCAAGGCCGAGAGTCCTACGGTGAAACAATACGTCACCATTACCGATCACGGGAAACCCATTCCTGAAGGATTCCACGACTGGCAGGCAGAATGGCAGCAGGCTCCGAAGTTCCAGCGTCCAGCCTTTGTCAACAACAACGACGACACCATGCTGATGTACTTCACCAGCGGCACCAGTGGCGAGCCGAAGATGGTAGCCCACGACTACCTCTACGCCATGGGCCACTTGACGACCGGTGTCTTCTGGCACAATCTGCACGAAGGGTCGCTGCACTTGACGGTGGCCGACACCGGTTGGGGAAAAGCCGTCTGGGGCAAGTTCTATGGCCAGTGGTTTGCCGGGGCAACAGTCTTCGTGTTCGACCATGAGAAGTTCAATGCAGACACCTTGCTGCGCCAAATAGAGAAATACAAGGTAACGTCATTCTGCGCGCCACCTACCATCTACCGTTTCATGATTCGTGAGGATCTGTCCAAGTACAACCTCTCGTCACTCGAATACTGCACCACAGCCGGTGAGGCACTGAACCCCGCCGTATTCGACAAGTTCAAGGAGAAAACCGGCATCCAAATGATGGAAGGCTTCGGACAGACGGAAACGACCATGACCCTGGGAACCTTCCCTTGGATGACTCCAAAACCCGGTAGCATGGGCATGCCCAATGCGCAATATGACATTGACCTCGTACGTGCTGACGGCACCAGCTGCGAAGATGGTGAAAAGGGCGAGATCGTTGTCCGCGTAGGCGACAGGAAACCCATTGGTCTGTTCAAGGAGTATTACCGCGATGAGGAACTGACCCGCGAGGCTTGGCACGACGGTCTGTACCATACGGGTGACATGGCCTGGCGTGACGAGGACGGTTATTACTGGTTCGAAGGACGTATCGACGACGTCATCAAGTCCTCCGGCTACCGTATCGGTCCGTTCGAGGTAGAGAGTGCACTCATGACCCATCCCGCAGTTGTGGAATGTGCCATCACAGGCGTACCCGACGACATCCGAGGCATGGTGGTCAAGGCCACCGTCGTGCTTGGTAAGGAGTGGAAGGACAAGGCTGGTGACGACCTTGTCAAGGAACTACAGCAGCACGTCAAGCGCGAGACGGCACCCTATAAGTACCCGCGTATCGTGGAGTTTGTCGATGAGCTTCCGAAGACCATCAGCGGTAAGATACGCCGCGTAGAGATCAGACAAAAAGACAACCAGAAATGAAGAGAAGAATCGTTGTAAAAGTGGGTTCCAACGTGCTGACGCGTCAGGACGGAAAACTCGATGTGACCCGCATGTCGGCACTGGTCGATCAGATTGCCGGGCTTAGGAAGCAAGGCATAGAGGTTATCCTCGTCTCGTCGGGAGCCGTGGCTTGCGGCCGGCGCGAGCTGAAGGTGGACCACGCGCTGGACTCCGTTGAACAGCGACAGCTGTATTCCGCACTCGGACAGGTCAAGCTCGTAGGCCTGTACTATGACCTGTTCCGCGAGTTCGGCATCCATGTAGGTCAGGTGCTCACCATGAAGGAGAACTTCGAGCCCGGCGAACAGTACCGAAACCAGCAGGCATGCATGACGGTGATGTTAGAGAACGACGTACTGCCCATCGTCAACGAGAACGACACCGTGAGCGTCACCGAACTGATGTTCACTGACAACGACGAACTGTCAGGACTCATCGCCCGGATGATGCAGGCCGACACGCTCATTCTGCTCTCGAACATTGACGGTATCTATAACGGACACCCCGACAACCCGCAGTCGGAAATCATCCGTACCGTAGCTCCAGGCACTGACCTCTCGCAATTCATCAAGGAGGAAAAAAGTGCCTTCGGACGCGGCGGTATGCACTCCAAATACACCACAGCCACGAAGGTTGCCCAAGCCGGTATTCGCGTTATCATAGCCAATGGTGAGCGCGAAAACATCCTGACCGAACTGATGGAGCATCCCGATACAACACCTCATACAGAATTCCAACCATGCAACTAAAAGAAACCTTTGAGAAAGTGAAGCGGGCCAGCAAGAGCCTTGCTCTGCTTAGCGACCAGCAGCGCAACGACATTCTGAATGCCGTTGCCGACTCCATTGTCAACAATAAGGAGCGTATTCTCCGTGCGAATGCCCAGGACCTCGCCAAGATGGACAAGGCCAATCCGCTTTACGACCGTCTGATGCTGACGGACAAGCGACTGGACGACATTGCCGGCGATATGCGCAATGTGGCTACCCTACCCTCGCCTCTCGGACATATTACCAAGCAGAAGACACTGCCTAACGGTCTGCGCCTCTGCCGCATCAGCGTACCCTTCGGTGTCATCGGTATGATTTATGAAGCACGTCCCAACGTCACCTACGACGTCTTCTCGCTCTGTTTCAAGAGTGGCAATGCCTGCGTGCTGAAGGGTGGCAAGGATGCCGATGCCAGCAACCGTGAGGGTGTGGCCCTGATTCATGAGGTGCTGGAGCGCTTTGGTGTTTGCCCTGACGTGGTAACCTTGTTGCCAGCTACCCACGAGGCTACGGGCGAGATGCTGAATGCCGTAGGCTATGTTGACCTCTGCATTCCCCGTGGTGGTCGTAAGCTCATCGACTTCGTCCGCGACACAGCCCGCATCCCCGTCATCGAGACAGGTGCCGGTGTGGTTCACGTTTACTTTGACAAAGACGGAGATCTTGAAAAGGGACGTGCCATCATCAACAATGCCAAGACCCGACGCGTCAGTGTATGTAATGCGCTCGACACGCTGCTCATACATAAAGACCGCGCAGCCGACCTTCCCCAACTGCTGGCTCCAATGGAAGGAAAGGTGGAATTCTTCTTCGATGATGAGAGCCGTTACGACACAGAGTTCATGGACTACAAGATGAATGTGGTTACCGTCGATTCCCTTGAGGATGCCTTAGACCATATCGACCGACACGGCAGCGGACATAGCGAGGCGATCGTCACCGAGGATGAAGAGGCCGCCCGTAAGTTCCAGGCACATGTCGATGCTGCCTGCGTCTATTGGAACGCCCCCACATCGTTCACCGACGGAGCCCAGTTTGGGCTTGGTGCAGAAATTGGCATCTCTACCCAGAAGCTCGGTCCACGCGGCCCCATGGCGCTGGAGGAGATCACCACATACAAATGGCTCATTGAGGGCGAAGGACAAACACGTCCGTAGTATAAGCCCCCTAAATTAGGGGGCAACAGGGGTCTGAACAAGCGCAGGCCTCCACTATAATTATAAATGGTCTGATTTCGCTTGTTCAGGCCCCCATCCCCCTAACTTTGGGGACTTAAGAATATATGAAGAGTTTTATCAACGTACAGGATATCGGCCCGCTGGACAAGGCGCTGGCCGAAGCAATGGAAATCAAGAACGACCGTTTCAAGTATCAGCATCTGGGCAAGAACAAGACGCTGATGATGATTTTCTTCAACAACTCACTTCGTACACGCCTTTCTACTCAGAAGGCCGCTATGAACCTGGGGATGAATGTCATTGTGCTGGACGTAAATGCCGGTGCATGGAAGCTGGAGACGGAACGCGGTGTCATCATGGACGGCGACAAGAGCGAGCACCTGCTGGAGGCCATTCCCGTCATGGGTTGTTATTGCGACATGATTGGTGTCCGCTCGTTTGCCGGATTGACCGACCGCGAATACGACTATGCCGAGACAGTACTCAACCAGTTTATCAAGTACAGCGGCAAGCCCGTCTTCGCCATGGAAACGGCAACGGTACACCCGCTGCAGGCTTTTGCCGACTTGATTACCATTGAAGAATACAAGAAAGTGCAACGCCCGAAGGTCGTACTGACCTGGGCACCCCACTGCCGCGCCCTGCCGCAAGCTGTTCCTAACTCGTTTGCCCAGTGGATGCGGGCTGCTGACGTGGACTTCGTGGTGACTCATCCCGAGGGTTATGAGCTCGACCCGCTGTTTGTTGGTGACGCCCGTGTGGAATATGACCAGCGGAAGGCTTTTGAGGGAGCCGACTTCATCTATGCAAAGAACTGGTCGAACCCTGGTGTAACAAACCTTGCAGACTACGGAAAGATTACCAGCAAGGATATGTCGTGGACCGTTGACACGGAGCACATGTCATGGACCAACAACGGAAAATTCATGCATTGTCTGCCCGTACGTCGCGGACTGATTGTCACCGACGATGTCATCGAGTCAGCCAACAGCATCGTCATTCCCGAGGCCGCCAACCGTGAGATATCGTGCTCAGTGGTTATTAAGCGGATGTTAGAAGCTTTGTAAGCAGAAAACCCTCGTTCAAGACATATTCTACCTTTGAACATCCCTGCATAATGGGGAAGTTCAAAGGTATTTTTATTTCCTTACGCCAAAGTCCTTACGGTACTCATTGTTGATGGCACGGCTGGCCTGCTGGCTATCGAAATGAGTAGGTCCTATGATAAAATCGGGCACATTGAAAGACAGGAAGCGGTCCTGATAGAAACTTCGTGGGTCTCGCTGCGGCAACATAAAGGGTTTGGTGACAACGCCTTTATCACTGACGTGACAGAAATAGGGCCGTGTAAAGAGTCCGTCATCACGACGTGAGCTGAATACGAGCCAGCGCGAGTTGGTACTCCAGTTGTGGAACGACTCTGTGTCCTTGGAATTAGCTTCTGTCATAGGACGGCTTTGTCCGGTAGAGAAGTCAAGCAGGTAGAGGTCTGCCTCATGATGCCAAATGCTGAACTGTCCATAGTCAGAGAGTGTATAGCAAAGGAAGCGTCCGTCGTATGAGGGACGTGGGAAAGAGATGGACTTATGTTGAGCCTCAGCATCGATGACGACGTCTATACGATCGCCATAGGTTCCCGTTTCAGGGTCAAAATCAATGCGACAGAGGTTATAGCGGACGGAGTCTAACTGGTGGCTGTCCTTGGGGAGGGCTCGGGCCGCACAGAAATAGAGCGAGCGACCATCGGCAGAGAAGACAGGGAAGGTCTCGTAGATGGAATCCTGCTTGAGCAAGGATGAAAGAATCAGTTCATTCTTCTCAACATCATATACTTGAATGTCAGATGCTTCATCGAAGACCTCGATGCGGTTATAATCGGCACTATGGAACAACTGCCTCGTGGTATTGGTGGAATAAGCTATGTAACGGCCCGAGGGATGCCAGTAGGGATAAACGCAGAGGCCGAGCGTCTGATCGGTCTTAGTGTTATAAGCGTTAACGGTGCCATCGTTCTGACGAAGCAGCGTGGCACCATGCGGGCCACGGATGTGCAGGCTCATTTTATCAGTTTTACCGCGATTGAAGCTATGACAGTTGACACAACCTTCGAACTGGGTATTCTCAATCAACGCACACTCATCGAACGAAGAAAGGTCGCGTTCGTAGATTCCCATTTTGCTCCATACCTCGTAGCCTGGCTCGATAAGCCGATAGCAGATGCCGTAGTCAATGCTGTCCGTGCTTACATGGATGGAGAAAGGGCGATAGGTATGCCATCCGTCTTCATACTTAGCCGAGACCGTTACGCTGAGCGAGTCGCCATGGTTTTGACTAAGCAAAGCATGCCAGTCGTCAAGGTCGAAATCAACGGCTTCCTCCCCTTGGCTGTGCAGACTGTTTCCGTGGCGATCTGTAATGACAGCATCAATACACGATGCCGACTCGTCAGCCATGCAGAAGTTGAGAGGTGCTATGTTCACCGGTATGGTGACGCCAAGGTAGTCGGGATAGATATCAGGCCGCGTTGCTTCCTGCTTCGCGTTGCTGACCGTCTCGGTGCATCCCGTCAGGCCTATTAGCACCGTCAAAATATATAGAATCTTTTTCATCGTTTAATAGACATGAATTGATTTAAGCCCTCACGGTCACCCGTCAGTACATAGTAGGCTATCAGGTATTGATAAGCCAGGCGATTATCGGTATTAACGAAATAGAGATTCTGAAGCATCTCTGAAGTCACATGGTCACTGAAGTAGAAGTCGTCTTTGTAGGCCATCTTTCGCAGGCGTCCATATTCCGGATGGTTGGCTATGGCCTCTTCATCGCCCAGCAGAGACAGCGTTTCATTGGCCCATTCTCGATAGAAAAGGGTTTTCTGTAGAGCCACGAGGTATTTTCGGGCCACTTCGTAGTTGCCGTTGATAAGATTGGTCTGTGCCAGTCGCTTATAGCATCGGCCACTCTTTTGGAAGTCAAGAATAGCCTCTTGCGCCTCGAAGACTGTTCGTTGGGCAACATTAATCATACCCAAATGATAGAATGCCTCAGCAGTGGGTAAAGGACTGGTGGCATCTTCCTTCACATCAGGCAGGAGCCCAGCAATGCCATTCTGGTTATAATTGAACATCTGATTCAGAAGCATACCACGCATCGCCAAGGCGAGGTTCTGAACCGTTACGCCAATCTGGTTGTTAGGTTTCTCGACATTAATGGTTTCTAATATGCGGTTCCACTGCTGGTGGCAGGCCATGAAATCATACTGCATCACCTTCTCGGCTTTGATATTAGTATTTCTCCAAACGAGAATCCCCATTACAATAGCTATAAGAAGAAAGGAGACAGGAGAAAGGAGGAAAGAGAAACGCGAAGATTCTGACAGTTCTCGTTTAGTATGTCTATTTCCCCAATAATTTGCGACACTGACAATAACAGCCAGGGCAACGACGGAAAGCGCTGCAACCCAAAGCAAAGTTGGGAATGCTGTCGGATAACGATAGTAATGCACGCCGAACCATAGTTTTTCCATCGGTACGGGGAGGTAGTATGACAATAGGATTGGCATGAAAGCCAAAACGACGAAGAGGGTGACAGGAAGGGTCTTGATGATTCCACTATTAATCAAAGAGGACTCATTCGACGCTTGGGCATGTTGCTTATCTACCTGAAGAAACACTTCCATGATTTGCAAGAGGAAGAACACCACGCAGACGGGGCCCACCATCCAATAGAGTATAGGAACGGTGACAATAAGCACAATATGACGTACCCAGCCGAACCTTATATAACTGAACAGCCAATCCACAAGAAGCGTGAGCAAGACCGCCCAAACACCACCCAGCAGCGCATTCTCATCGAGCAGGAAAAGCCAGAGTAAGAACGAAGGAACAAAGCTCAGGCCGTATAGAAATTGAGAATTCTTTGCAGAGCAAAGCGGCAGAGCCGAGCGGGGAATTGAGAATTGAGAATTGACCAGCCGAGACATTAATAGCTGTACTGCCGAGAGTAGGAGAGCAATGATGAATGCCCCCACCCAGGCATATAGGAAGAACTGTGTGCAGAAACGTCCCAGCAAATCGGCTACACCACCGGGCAGCTTAATGACATCCCAAACGTAGGCAGAATCGAGAAGGAACAGCTGGAACTGCTCCTGGTAGTGCAAATGATGCGGATAGACCAATCCGAAAAACAGGAGGACTGCCCCACCGAAAAGGAGGGAGCATGCCCACCCTATCCATCGCTTATACGTCTTCGTCTCTTTTTGTTCCATGTTGTCAACTATTTGTCAATTACCCTGCCGAATTCCTCAACACTGATTTTAACTGGCTCGACCATGAACTCCGGACGGTTATAAGACAGCAGGCGAAAAGTGTTCTCCTCAGGGTCTTTCTGCGGCAACATAAATGCCTTTTCCACTTTCCCATTGTTGAAATAGGCAATATAGACACGGCTGTAGTTGCCGTCTTGACGACGGCTGGCACACATAATCCAATGGCCATTGCTTGACCAACTTGGATAACTGTCTGGACTTCCTTTGCCATTAAGGTTTGTAAGGTCAACGGGTGTTTTTTCGTTAAGTGGAATACAAACAATATCAGCATCGTGGTGCCATATATGAAAGCAGCCATACCGACCCAGAGCAAAGAGCAGATAACGACCATCGGGGCTAACGCGTGGCAACGTAGCGCTCTTATCCTGCGAGGCTGCATCATACACCAGTTCCTCTTCACCAAAGCCATGTGAGACCACATCAAACGAACGGCGATAGAGGTTGTATTGCACTTTCTCGTAGGTAGTTCTGATTTCCTTGTCGCGCAACTCTTCTGGTAGTGGCACAGACTTACAATAATAAAGGTATTTCCCGTCAGGCGACCAAGTGGGGAACACTTCAAGAAGGGTGGAGTCGTTGCTGACAATGCTCAAAGAGTCAGTTTCCACATCATAGAGAATGAGATCACTTGCTGTATCAAACACTTCCACCTTGTTAGGATTTGCCGTATGGAACGTCTGATGGGTCTTGTTGGTTGAGAATGCTATTAGCTTTGCTATCGGATGCCATGCCGGATAGACACCAGCAGAAATGGTATAGTCACGTTTCAAATCTACTTTTGATATCTTACCATCATTCACAATGACAGTACCGCCATTGGAGAGGCGTACATGAAAGAGCATGTTGTCGGTCTTATAGTTCTGATAGCTATGACAATTTATGCACTGGCCTTTGGGGTCATCGCAGGAAACCTTGTTGTTGAATATTTGTGTTTCTTCGAACGTAGTGAGGTTGCGTTGGACTATCTCCATATAGTCAAATACGATATAAGATGGCTCGATAAGACGATACGACAGATATTCGTCGATAGGTTCTTTGGCCACATGTATCTCAAATGGGCTGAACGACAACCATTTGCCATCTTTCTGGCCCCATACTTCCACCTTGATGCTCTTGCCCTTCGAGGCCTCGAGCATTTCACTCCATTCCTCCTCGGGTATCTGCACCTTCACACCATTGCCGTATGTCTGCTGCTTACCTTCGGGAGTAGTAAGACGTGCAACGCACTCTTCGTACTGTTTGGCGGGGAGCATGAAATTAAGCGGCGCAATATTACATGGAACCGTAACACCGCAATAATCGGGGAAAATAGGTGGTAGCTCGGAGGACGCAGATGCGTCTGAGGGCACAGAGGGATGATTTGCGCACGATGAAAGGAACATCACGGCAAAGCCCAGCAATATGATGTAGGAGTATATATATCTTTTCATTATTTCTTACGATTGTATTTCATTAGCTTTCCTATCAGACATATTGGAGTATTGTCTTCCGAAGAAGTAGTAAAACCAATAAGTATCTCCCCATTCTCCACGCATTTCTTCAGCTACCTGGCCAAGAGTCTTTCCTGGCTTTACCAGTTTCGCCATAACATCTAATAATTTTATGTAGCGATTGTAAACTGTCTCTTCAACTGGGATCATCACACGCTTCTCCTCCGGAGCCTTATCCATGAACAGAATATAAGCCTCCTGCGCATGAACGGGGAATATCTCACCATCGTGCATTTTCAAGTATTTGCGCAGAGAAGGCCAAAAGCGATTGGAGTCGCAACTTATCATGGCATAGAATAATGCCTGTTCTGAAGCCGCCTTACTGTCGGCTTCGTACCAAAGGCTGATATTATTGACAATATAACTATCGCTATTCTCAACGCCACTGAGTTCATCAGGGAAGGAATGTTGCAGTTCGTTCACCTTTGCCGTTACCGGTGCCGGTTGCCAATTGCGGTAGAATGGATGATGATGCAGTATCGTAGTATAGCGTTCCTCCACCTTTTCTTCTCCCTTGGCCAGGGCACAACGGGAAAGTACCTTCAAATAGAAGGGTGAGAAGCCGCAATGAGTGGCAAGTTCGAAACTCAGACGAATGGCTTCATTCATCATGCCGTAGTTATAATATACCAACGGAGAGGCTATTTCCAAAAGGGTGACATGAAGAGATTCGGGGTTAGCGATTGGGAAACTGATGTTGCCATTCTTAAACGAGCGATCGAACTGCCCTCCTTCGTTCATCAATGCAATGTTCTTTAGAAATACCATCGTGCAGGTTGGCTTCTTGTTTTCTTCTACTATACTTAGGACTTCCTTCCAGTTGTTGTCAGAAGCATGGCGTACCATGCGCATCTCGTCTATATAGTTCTTATCATGGAACATCAACGACCAAGTGAAGACGATACCTACAATAGTACAAAGCACCGGCAAAACCAACCGACTAAACGCGAGATTCCCCAAACGACCAAACGACCAATCTCCCAAACGACCAGACAAGAGCACTGAGACAGCCACAAGCACCCAAAACGGGATTGTAAGACGTTCTGTGCTGTCGATTGTTGTTGCGAAGCGAGGCAGTCCTGCTAGCATGACATCGCTAAAATTTAAATCCGAATAGAGTTGAGTATGCCAGATGCTGGCGGTAAAGATAAGCAAGACAATGCCTATAAATTCACGCCATGTCAGTTTATCGACAACCACCAGACAAAGCACAAAAAGCAAGGCAAACCACCCCAGTACCGGATAGAGACAAAAAGCAAACAGATACCAGGCAAGATGCCACTTGCGCGGTGTGCAGCGAGCTGCCCACAAAAGCAGCAGCATAACCAGATAGCCTACCGACTGCGAGAACCAATAGCCTCTAATCGAGGAGAGATAAACCCAATAGCCCAAATCGACAATCGATGTGAGCAGACAGGCAACAGGCAAGAGCATCAGAGCAGAGGCGCTTCCCTGTAACCGGAATGCTTTGGTACCGACCAAGAAGATAAACATCCAGATAGCCACAAGCACGCCAGCTCCCAAGGCAGGATGAAAGAAAAGCTGTGTGAGCCATGCTCCCACATACTGCATCAAGCCAAAAGGCTTCTGCATCAATGTATGAAAGAATGGTGCTCCATAGAGGAATTCAGAACGGTCGTGTGCTGTATAGAAAACCTCCTGGTTGATATATAGTATATATACGGTAAATGCCATGAAAGCCAACAGGCTTCCATAGAGAACGACACTGGATGCTATGTTATTCTTTTTCATTCTTATGTGCGGCACTTTATAAATTGATTGGGAATCATCTAACCCCCAGTTCATAGACTGAATATGCAAATTTACAAAAAGTTATCTAATGGTGAGTTTCCTAATAGTAACTTTTTGAAATGATTAACAAAAACTATTCATATACTGCCAAATAAATCAAACAATAGGCTGACTCAACTACTCTCTGCTCTTTCCCACCGTGGGAACGGATCGTTTGCCGGTATGTATCGTGGCTTTCCCTCCGTGGGAAATCATGCAGACTCGTCATTAACCCATCTAAGCTTACAATGCTAACAACTATCTTATCGTAAGTGTTTTCGCTGTAGCATCTAACTCGGTTTCTTCCATTTTGCCGTCACTACTGCCACTTTGCCGTCATAGGTAACTTGCTGTTTTTCAATAAGTATTGCAGCAGTGGCAGTAATTTGAAAAAAAAATATTTTTTTTCGTGCAAAGGTACAGGAAATATACAAAAAATTATCTAATGGTGAGTTTCCTAATTGTAACTTTTTGAAATGATTAACAAAAACTATTCATTTACTGCCAAAATAATCAAACAATAGGCTGACTCAATTAAATGAGCCAGCCTAATGTTAATCATACTAATAAGGAATGTTTACTCCTCATAGTAAACAGACTTAACTGTAATAGAACCACGTGTCATCAGGATGTCCAAATCCTTTCCGCTACCACCTTGAGCACAATCAGCTGCAATAGCATCAGTGATAGGAAGTTCCCACAGACCCACTGAAAGTGGCACGTTGTCAGCATAAGTAGCGCCCCACCAACCGTTCATTACGCGGCAAGTACAACCAACGTCTGAACCCCAGATGAACGGACCATCTTCTGCAGCAATGATATCAAAGATAAGCGTCTTCTTACCAAAGTAAACATCATCAGAGAGGAATGGGAAGAACTTACCTTCACCATCGCTGAAACGTCCAGCTGCTGCGTCACCAGGACCGAGGACAGCAGGCTTATCATTATCAGCACTACCGAAGACGTAAATCTTCTCAAGTGGGTTGGTGATTTCCTGACATTCAATAGGGAATTCTGCTACGAGTTCAGTACCATCAGCGCAAACGGCTGTCATAATTACGTTATGTTTACCGAGCTTCATCTTTTTCCATGCGTAGTTTCCAATGAAACTCTTACCACCGATATCCCATATAGCATTTACCGGTGCAGAGGTAGAACAGGTAATTACATTGCCGTTCTGGCCACTGGCAGACTTATCAACGGAGACAGTTGTCTTTGACAAAAGTTCATTCAGAGTGATGTTGCCGCCATTGCCTATGTCCTCATGAACAGGGTCGCAGGCAACGAGCGCACATACTGCGGCAAAAAGCAAAAATATCTTTTTCATATTCTTTCAATTCTATAAATTAATAAAGTGTCTTATATTGGGTCTCAGGATCAGCAGCATCCCAACCTGGGTTCTGCTTGAGTTTACCATTCTTCACAGTAATCTCAGACTGAGGTTTAGCCAAGAAACCGTTGGTATCGGTATAACGCTTGGTCCAAGAGCATGTCATGTGTTCCAATGTGCGTTTGTTGCCCGTTTGGCCAAGGCAGACAATCTGCTTGCCACGCTGAGCCTGAAGAGCATTAGGAGCATACTGGCTGTTAGAGCAATCCTTACCTGTCCAACGACGCATATCGTTGAAACGCAGTCCCTCGAAGCAGAATTCCCAACGACGCTCGTCCTGAACAGCCTTCAGTGAGTAAGGAGTTTCAGGAACACCGGCACGACGCTGAACCTGATTCATGTACTGAGCTTCACCAGTAAGCTCGGTAAGCATCAGAAGAACGTCAGAATAACGCATCAGGTAGAAGTCCTCGAAATGGTCACCCTGCATTTCGTTTCCGAGTGAACTGCTTGAGTATCCCTCACACTTATCCCACCATGTCTTGTTGTTTGCATCGTTTGCATCAAGGTTTACCTCAGCATACTTCTTTACAGAATAGCCAGATTCCTCACAGTCGTCCTTCTCATAGGTATAGGACTCGAGTTCATTGTCGAGGTCAATCAAAGAAGCTCTCTTACGGAGGTCGACATATTCTTTACCTGCTCCACCACTTCTCTCTGCAGCTGACCAGTCATCCCAGATATTGCAGGAAGGAGTACCCTGACCCCAACCCTGGTTGAACGGATAAGTGAAGTTACGGTCACCATTTTGTGCAGTAGAACCGTTACGAAGTCCCCAGAACACTGAGATGTAGTTAGAATACATACGCTGAGCGTTATATGCACCACTAATGTTCCAAGAAGAAGCATTCATGAACTGAATCTGGAAGAGTTCCTCGGTATTACCGTTACCCATACCGGGCTGGTCGAAGCAGTTCTCACGCTTCATATCCTTGATAAACTCGTATGCATGGCCTTCGCCATCGTGAGCCTCATCCCAGAGAAGGCTGTTAGAGTACTGCCACAGAGAGCGATAGTCCTCGCAAAGTTTGTAACCGCCAGCATTAACGATGTCCCTTAGACCATTAACGACGTCTTCCTTAGAAAGAGATGCTACATCGCAACCCTCCTGCTCAACAAGTTCAATTGCAGGAGCAGAACCGACAGCGAGTTCGCCAACACCCTGGTAGAAGCCTGCCCAGAACATATATGCACGGGCAATGAAAGCCTCTGCAACATACTTATTAGCATGACCATCACCATGGCCTCTGTCGGTACCCATGAGGTTCTTTCCAGAAACCATATCAGAGAGAATCTGTGGGAAGATTTTCGTTGCAGCGTCAGCTTCCTCTTCCATTTCTGCAGTAATGACTGAAGAAGTAATCAGAGGCACGTCGCCAAACAACTGTGTGAGCCAAAGGTAATAGAGACCACGCATAAAGTAAGCTTCGCCAAGGAGCTGGTTACGTAAACCCTTCTGCTTATCTGTCCAGGGCACATTATCGATAGTCTCAATAGTAGTGGTGGCACGAGCAATACCACCATAGAGAAGCTTATAAGGCTCTGCATACTGGTTCACATTCATCTCTACAAGATGATGGAGGGACTTAACCTTGTTGTCCTGCAGACCGCCGCTACCATAGCAGTTGTCTGACATGATTTCCCACCAGAACCATATATTCTGGTTATCAGAGTCACCGCCGCCCATGGTATTCATGATAGCATAGGTAGCTGAAAGTTCAGATTCAACATCCGCAGGCTTACCTGGAAAAACAGCGTCGGTAACCTCGGTTTTACGAGGGTCTGTATCCAGCATGTCGTTGCATGATGTGAACATTGTTGCTGCTGAAAGAACAGCTAACGATGATAAAATATATTTCTTCATAACTTTATTGACGAATTAGAATTTAATACTTGCACCTACCAGATATGTACGAGATGGCGGATAGAGACCCAGGTCAACACCTGATGCCCAGTTTATGTCACCACCTGAGTTACCAACTTCAGGATCGAGGCCAGTGTAACCGGTGAATGTGGCGAGGTTCTGAGCCTGAACATAGAAACGGAGCTGCTGGAACGGGCAACCCTTCCAGAGGTACTTGAAGTCGTAACCGAGAGTAATGGTCTTGATCTTGAAGTAGTCAGCATTCTCCATATAACGGGTAGAGTTCCAGAGAGTGTTAGGATGACCAGTAGCAGAAATACGTGGCTGGTCGTTTGATGTACCGTCACCATACCAACGGTTCAGGATAGTGGTGTCGTAGTTCTGATAAGGTGCGTCAGCGTATGAACGGTAAGAACGCATTACCTGCATTCCGAATGCACCAGCACCGTTAACAGAGAAGTCAAGACCCTTCCAGTTCAAACCGAGGTTGATACCAAGAGTTACATCTGGGTTAGGATTGCCAATCTCGTGACGGTCGCAGATGTCATTGCCTTCTGCGTCAAAAGCCTCAGCATAAGTAATAACACCGTCACCATTCCAGTCGTCCCAGATCATATCACCAGGCTTTGCGTCGTCTAAGACAGCCTTGCCTGCTAAACGTGCAGCGTCAATCTGTGCCTGGTTCTGCCAGATGCCGCTGTAAGACATTCCGTAGAAGTAACCGATAGGATGACCTTCCTGCATACGTGAGATGTATTCAGTACCCTGTGAGAGAATACCGCCATTACCGTTAATATAGTGGTTCAGGTTGTTTACGCGAATCACCTTATTCTTATTTGTAGCGAAGTTCACACCAACATTGTAGCGGAAGTCCTTACCAATCTGGTCGTTCCATGTAACAGCAAGCTCAACACCTGTGTTACGGATGTCACCACCATTGAAATAAGGAGACTCCTTACCTAAGTCATACTGAGGGTCACGAAGGATGATAAGATCCTTTGTGGTCTTCTTATACCAGTCAAAGTTTACACCCAGACGGCTATTAAGGAAACGGGCGTCGAAACCGAAGTCGAGCTGCTCAGAGGTCTCCCATGTAAGGTCAGGGTTAGGAACGTTCTTTGCGTATGCACCTGAATGAGGAGAACCTGCAACAGATGTAGCCAAGTCTGAACCAAACTTGTAACCACCTACGCTAGACAAAATGATAGGAGAGATATACTGGTAACGAGCAACATTATGGTTACCATTCTGTCCCCAGCTTGCACGGATTTTGAAGAAGTTCATCCAGCTCTTGGTTGACTCCATAAATTTCTCGTTGGTAACAACCCAACCAGCAGATACAGATGGGAACCATCCCCAACGCTTGCCGTCAGCGAAATGGCTTGAACCATCAGCACGTACGGTTACGGTTGCCATATAGGTCTCGTTCCAGTCCCAACTTACACGACCGAACCAAGAAGCGAGATAGTCTTCATCGTTTGGACTACCAGTCAGAGTAGCGTCGGTAGCATTTTCAAGAAGGAAGTTCGAAAGCCATGCAGAATCCCAATCTCTTAAAGAAGCTTGCTGCTGTCCATAAGCAACCTTGTTGCTACCACCAAGGTTAGTACTCCATGCTGAACTCTCGAAGCTCTGACCTAACATGGCAGAAATTCTATGGCCACTGAAAATAGGTAAGTCATAGGATAAAGTATTTGCAATAGACCAGTTGGTGTTAAACCAAGTGCTCTGGCTCATACTATAAAAACTACCATGAGTTGGCTGAGAGTTTTCGTTACGTGGTGTATCAAAGTTACGGTATGCACCAGAACCCCAGTTGTAGTTGAACTGTGTGCGCCACTTCAGGTTCTTAATCGGCTGGATAACAATGAATGCTGTAGCAGCAGTATTGATATTGCGGCTCTCTGCCATGGAGTTGAATCCACCCTTAGAAAGGTTTTCCCATGGATTGTTGAACATAGCGCCAAGCCATCCCTTACCATTAGTGACTTCTCCATCAGGATTCTGGTATTCGTAACTATTACCATTGGCATCAAACTGTGGCAGGAGCGGGCAAGTCTGAAGCAGGCTGTGGATATAGCTCCAGTACATACCGCCCTCTGCCAGATCGTGGCTCCTATTGTAGCCAATAGAGATATTCTCTCCGATGGTAATGGCGTCGAAGTCCTTAGCCTTCAGAAGCACATGGTCGCTGTTGATGCGGATGGTGTGACGTTTGTAGTAAGAAGCCTGGCTAGCACCCATGATACCTTCGTTACCAGTATAGGTGTAGGACATGGAGAATTTTGACCTGTCGTTACCACCAGTCAAGGTAATAGAATGGTTCTGCTGCAGGGCGTTCTTGTTCTTGAATACATCCCACCAGTCAGTACCTTGCCAACCATCAGCAACCTTTGCGAGAATGTCAGCAGGAACAGAGTTTGCCCAATCCATCTTCTGACCAGATGTATTGAAAGAATACTCGTCCATGATGGTCATGTACTGCTGAGCATTGAGAAGCTGTGGACGCTTGTAAACGTTAGACCAACCAATAGCACCATTGTAGCTAATCTCAATCTTACCAACCTTACCTTGCTTGGTTGTAACCAGGATAACGCCGTTTGCAGCACGGGCACCATAGATGGCTGCCGATGCAGCATCCTTCAGTACGTCGATACTTTCGATATCAGCGGGGTTAATATCATCGAGATTACCACCGGCAACACCGTCGATAACGTATAAAGGAGCAGTGTCACCATTAGTACCCTTACCACGGATGACAACATTGAAACCCTTACCAGGCTGTGAAGAACTCTGGGTAATCTGCACACCAGGAGTGCTTGACTGCATGGCTTCGAGGGCGTTGGTCGTGTTCAGTTTAGCGATTTCATCACCCTTAACCTGAACGGTAGCACCGGTCACCAGTTTCTTCTTCATGGTACCATAACCTACCACTACCACTTCCTCCAGTGACTCACTGTCCTCAGCAAGTGTCACGTCGATAACCGACTGGCTACCTACGGCAATTTCCTGAGTGACATAGCCGATGTACGAGATAACCAGCGTAGCACCCGGCTTCACATTAATCGAGAAGTTACCGTCAATGTCGGTAATCACTGCGTTACTGGTATTGCCCTTTTCTGCAACAGTAGCTCCGATAACGGGGCCTTGTGCATCAGATACAGTACCTGTAACCTTCTTGGTTGACTGCTGGATGCCGTCGATGGCATTCACAGCAGCGTTGGCGTTAGGTGAGTAACAAAGACCCATCAGGGCCAGAGCACTCATCAACAGCGCCGTCTTTCTGATTTTTTGATTCATACTTAGGTATTTACTTTGATTAATTGAAAATAATAGTTTTTTCATTTAAGTATATCGGAGAATGGCGCAAGCACACTCCCCTTCCTCGCCAAGTCCTCCGGACCCGCGATGGCAGATTAGTTTCTCCGTCTATGTCTTAGTCATGATTTTAGTAATGATGTTAATAATAAGTATTGTTAGTAATAATCTATTCCTATTCAGGTTGCATGGTTACGCAATTTGACGATGCAAAAATAACATATTTAAATGAAATAATAAAAAATATTATTGATAAAAATCAAAATATTTTACTCCAAACAAAGAAAATGATAATAAAAATAACAAAATTTGCCGTTTTCGGGCCATTAAGTGTTTTTCTTACACACCCAATTAAGTGTTCTATGTACCCCCACTGGTGCAATAATCAGGCAACACACTTTTAAAAGTTGACCTATATAATATAATGTACGCGCGAGGAAAAGGGCATCAACACCCTATATTCCCTTTCTTCGGAAACATTTGGTCATTACTCGAAAAGTTTGTACCTTTGCAATGACAAAAGCTGCAAATATGATATCATTCGAATGTGACTACAACAACGGGGCGCACCCAAAGGTGCTGCAAAACCTTATTGACAACAATGGTGCAAAACCGACACCTTACGGTTTTGACGAGTTCAGCGAACGGGCAAAGGAACGCATCCGCAAGGCCTGCGGCCTGCCCGATGCGGAGGTATTCTTCCTCACGGGAGGCACACAGACCAACGCCACGACGATAGACTCTCTGCTTTATCAGTATGAGGGTGTCATCTGCGTGGATTCCGGTCACATCAACGTCCACGAAGCAGGTGCTGTGGAATTTACCGAACACAAGATTATCACCCTGCCAAACAAGCTGGGTAAGATGGAGCCCAAGATACTGGACAAGTATCTGGATGACTTCATGCACGATGGCAACAATGCCCATGCGGTGTACCCCGGTCTGGTCTATATCACCTTCCCTACAGAATACGGCACACTCTACACGGCGCGTGAGTTGAACGACATCTACCAGGTGTGCCAGCACTACGAGATACCGCTCTATGTTGACGGTGCACGACTGGGGTATGGCCTGATGGCAGAAGGTAACGACATCACCCTGCCCTATCTCGCCCGCCACTGTGACGTATTCTACATTGGCGGCACGAAGATTGGCGCTTTGTGCGGCGAGGCAGTAGTCTTCACCAACCGGAGAGCACACAAGCACTTCTTTTCCATCCAGAAGCAGCACGGGGCAGTCATTGCCAAGGGTGCACTGATAGGTCTGCAGTTTGAGGCACTGTTTACCGACGACCTGTATTTCAAGTTGTCGCAGCATGCCATCGACATGGCCATGCGCATGAAGAAGCTGTTCAAGCAAAAAGGCTATGAGTTCTACATTGACTCTCCTACCAACCAGCAGTTTGTCATCATCAAGAACGAAGAGGTGGAACGGCTGTCACAGCACATACAGTTCACCCATTGGGGACAGGCAGACAAGTATCACACCATCTGCCGTTTCGTCACCAGCTGGGCAACGACAGACGATGAAATCAGTCAATTGGAGAAGTTGATATAAAGGTTATTTCAAGGCTATCGTCCTAACCACGATGCCTTCGTAGGTCTGCATTTCCAATTGCAGGGAATCAGCTGGAATGCTCCTTGCCGGAATGCTCAGAAAGCGTTGCAAAGAATAGTATTCCGGTACACCCCCCTGGTCATGATAGAGCCGACAGCACGCCGTCAGCCTACCATCAGGACGGTTTACGACGGAATCCTGCACAAGGGCAACGGTCTGGTGCATGTCGTCGCTGTCCGGCTGTCCTGTCATCAGGATAATGCTGACATTCAGGTAACGTCCGTTGGCAGCCAGCCAAAGGCTTTCAAACTTCACAGGATGAGTCTTCATCTCGTCAATCTCTTCCACCGGGATGGGAAAGAGCGTCGGTACAAGCGACATGGAACGGGCATCAGCCACCCACTTGCCGGCATCATTCTTTACCTTATTATAATATAAGGCGGCACGGTAAATGGTATCTGCCGTCTCAATGGCCTTGATGGTGAAATGCGGTTCGGCTGCCAATGAGTCGCCATCGTCGGTCACGACATAATCCACCCGCTTATCACTGCCCACATGAGCTTCGACAAAGTCGGCACGCATCAGCGAGTATTCACCCTCGCCCTTGTCGTAGTTGTCCTGGGTACAGGAAATGAAGAGAGCAGAGTGAAGGGTGAAGAAGACTGCACCCAACAGCACGCTGCACCGTTTGTATTCATTGCAGAGTATTCTCATAGCGACAGTAATTCTTCACTCTTCACTTTATTTCGCAAGGGATTGGCATACATGGTCAACATACGCTCACGCAGGAAGGCCTCATCCTTGTTGGGAATGTTGATCTTGGCCAGCTGTCCATTCAGATATTTCTCGAAGCGCTGCTTGTCGGCCATGGTGTAATGAGCCGCGTGTTCCTCATTGCCGTTCAACTCGTCGCAGGCAATATAGTTGCAGGGATAGAGGCGGTAGTTCCGGTGCAGCTCGCGGTCCATCCGTTGGCTGACCACCTTGAAGAATTCCGCCTTGGGGAGGTCGGTCAACTCGTTCAACCACGTGTTGGCAGGGGCAGCACAATGATAATGCACACGCCCTTTATAGCCAAAGATGCCCGTCTTCATGTTGTCGAGGTCGTCCTGCTTGCTTTTCTTGAACGACGGATTGTCACGCTTCTGCTGGAACTCCTGAGCCTTCAGGTAGTCGCAAGGGTCAAACTCGTAGCTGATGGTCAGCGGGACGATGTTAAGCTCCTGCAGCGGTCCGCCCATGGCCAACATCTTCAGCACCGACTCCTGCGTGCGGTCGTCACTGTCCTTGGCACGTCCTTCGCGCTGGGCAATCCAGATGTTCTCCTTCTTTTTCGTCACGGCATAGTGGATGTAGCTGCTCATGAGCTGCGAAGAGCGCATCATCTCATGAGCCGTCAGGCCGCGCCGGACGGTGAATGCCTTGTTCATGCGAACAAGACGCTTGATCCAGGGATAGATAAGCAGGTTGTCTCCTATGCCGATCTCTACCGTCGTGGGATATCCATGATCAACCAGCATAACATCCAGGAAGGCGGAGTCGAGCACGATGTCACGATGGTTGGAGACGAAGGTGTAACGAAGGTCATGGTGAGTAGCAAGTGCTTCGTCATCAAACGAGCAGCCGTCCGTATGCTTACGGATAATCCACTTGACCACTGGTTTCATGAAGCGCAGCTGGAAGTCAAGCGGTGTCTTCACACCCAGGAATGCCAGTCGCAAGAGTCCATTACGAACAGCTTTGGGCAACCATGGGGCAAAACCTTTCAGCACCAACGAGAACTGCCGGTCATTCAGCAGTTCCTCGAATGCCTGCTTCATTTCCCCTGCCTCATAGGGCCGGATCTCATCAAATTCGGTCATACTCATACACTCTACTCTCAATTCATTTAAGAGAACTGGTTTTCAACTATTTCTGTCAGCACATCGGTCATGCTGAGACCGGCGGCACGTACCTGTTGGGGAATAAAGCTGGTGGCGGTCATGCCGGGCGTGGTGTTCACTTCGAGCATGGAGATTTTACCTTCCGGAGAAATGATGTAGTCAATGCGGATGATGCCGTTACACTGCAAGATGTCATAGATATGACTGGTAATCTGACCAACACGGCTGGCCAAGTCGTCAGAGATGCGGGCCGGCGTGATTTCCTGAACCTGACCATTGTACTTCGCATCATAATCGAAGAACTCATTGCTCGTCACCACCTCGGTAATCGGCAGTAGTACCGTTTTGTCCTTCGTCTTATAGATACCCTGGGTTATCTCCGTACCCTCCATGTACTGCTCGACCATGACCTCCGGGCTCTCCAGGATGGCCTTACGGATGGCAGGAGCCAGCTGGTCCTTGTTCTTCACCTTCGACACGCCGAAGGAAGAACCGTCAGAAGCCGGTTTCACGAAGCAGGGCATGCCAATGCGTTCCTCCACCTCGTCATCGCTGACCAGCTGCTCGTAGCCCTTACGGATGAGCAAGGAGTCAGCCACCCTGACACCATAGGCACGCAGGTACTGATTGAGGACAAACTTGTCGAACGTCATGGCCTCTACCAGCACGCCACTGGTGGAATAAGGCATACGAATCAGGTCGAAGTAGCCCTGCAGCAAACCGTTCTCGCCCGGGGTGCCATGAATGGTGATGTAGGCATAGTCGAACACCTTGGCCTTTCCGTCTTCTACAAACGAGAAGTCGTTACGGTCAATGGGTGCGGTCACACCGCCAGGAAGTTCCACCTTCCAATCGACGCCTTTCACGTCAACGATATATACATTATAGCGTTCCTTGTCGAAGAAGGAATACAGTCCCTGAGCGGAACGCAGCGACACGTCGTGTTCTGACGAGTCGCCTCCACAAACAATAGCAATGTTTCTCTTTAAGTTTTTCATATTTTTGTTCCTATATATTTTCTCCATTTCTCTATCAGTGCCGCCATGTCTTCTGGCAGCTCGCTCGTAAAGTCCATCTGCTGTCTGGTTTTCGGGTGTACGAAACCCAGCGTCTTCGCATGCAGCGCCTGACGGTTGCAGAGTTTAAAGCAGTTCTGGATGTACTGCCTATAACTGGCTGTACGTTCACCGCGCAGTATCTCAGTGCCGCCATAGCGCTCGTCGGCAAACAACGGATGGCCGATGTGCCGCATGTGGGCACGTATCTGGTGGGTACGTCCTGTCTCCAGGATACACTCTACGAGCGACGTATAGCCATAACGCTCCAGCACGCGGTAGTGGGTCACAGCACTCTTTCCGATGTCAGAACCTGGCGGGAAGACAGCCATGCGCAGGCGGTCCTTGGGGTCACGTCCTATATTGCCCTCTATGCGTCCGCTGTCTTCAGTGAAGTGTCCCCACACAAGTGCCACATAGCTGCGGTGGGTTGTCTTGTTGAAGAATTGTGCCCCCAGTTCGGTCTTGGCCTCAGGGGTCTTGGCAATGACCAGCAGTCCGCTGGTATCCTTGTCGATACGGTGCACCAGTCCGACACTCGGGTCGTTGGGGTCGTAGGAAGGCAGATGGCGCAGGTGCCATGCTATGGCGTTGACCAGCGTGCCATGAAAGTTTCCTACGCCGGGATGCACCACCAGGCCTGCCGGTTTGTTGATGACCATCAGCTCATCATCCTCATAGACCACGTCAAGGGGGATGTCCTCCGGTTCAATGGTCGTATCGTAGTGTGGCCGGTCCATCATCAGCGTCACCACGTCACCCGGCCGTACCTTATAGTTGCTTTTGACGGGACGGTCGTTCACATGGACGAAGCCTGCGTCGCAAGCCTTCTGTATGCGGTTGCGCGAGGAGTGCTGAAGCTTCTCGAACATATACTTATCGACGCGCACGGGCACCTGTCCCCGGTCCACCTCAAAACGATAATGCTCGTAGAGCTGGGCCGACTGTTCCTCGTCGTCCTCAATCAGTTCAATATCTTCTACTTCCTCTATCATTCTACTATCGGGACATGCTCCTCTGCCGAAGCCTCGGGAACCGGTTCGGGAGCAGGCGTAGCCGTTTCATCCTCCGTCAGGATGACCTCCTCCTCCACACCTTCATCCATGTATTCTTCATCCTCGCCTTCCACAATGCCGGAGCCAACCATCAACGTCAGCGGGGCCTCGGTACTGATGCGGTCGCCCGTTCCCACACGGCGGCCACGGCTGATGATGCCATATACCCAGTCTTTCTCGCCATCCACGCGTCTTGGAGGCAGCATCTTGAAGCCAAGACCAACGAGTTTGGCCTCTGCTTCGCGCAAGCTGCAGTTGTCGATGATGTCAGGGATGACAACCGTGGGAGAAGAATTGGAATTGACTGTCACATAAATCACCCTGCCTTCCTTGACCCGCACGCCGGCATCAGGAGCCTGCGCCAGGATGCAGTCAGCCGGTTTCCGCTTGTTATAGCCGGAATCCGACACGGCAATGCGCAGTCCCCGCTCCTCCAGAAGAATCTTGGCTTTGTCATAATTCATCTCCTGCACATTGGGGACATCAACCTCCCGGCCATGATGTGTGTAGAAATCAAGTCCTATCTTCACACCAAAGCACAACAATATAATGACCACGAACATGGCCAGCAAATGAGCCCATAAACGCCAGTCGGCTATCTTATTCTTCTGCTGTTTCATCTTCTCTTGAAACTACACTTCATTATTTAACCGACAAAAGTACAAAGAATAATCGACAACACCAAACAAATAGCGGAAAAACAAAAAGAAAACGGAGAGAAACATCCCGTTTCACTCCGCCGTTCTTTCACCAGATCCACCCTGTTGTGGATTACTTTCCGTGACGCTCGTCAGATACAGTCAACTTCTTACGACCCTTAGCGCGGCGAGAAGCCAATACGCGACGGCCATTCTTGGTTGCCATGCGCTCACGGAAGCCATGCTTGTTCACGCGGCGGCGATTGTGTGGCTGGAATGTTCTTTTCATTGTCTTTTTATACTTTTTTGTTATTACTATTTCTCGATTCGGGCTGCAAAATTACACATTTCTTTTTAATTATACAAGTTTTTCCCAAAAAATTATGAATTATGAATTAAGAATTAAGAATTATTTTGTACCTTTGCACCCGCTAAGAGGATAATTATCATTTATAACAGCAATATTTTTCGTATGATTAATTCACAAGACATCAAGAAAGGAACCGCCATTCGCATGGACGGCGCCATTTGGGTTTGCATCGATTTCCAGCACCGTAAGCCCGGCAAGGGAAACACCATCATGAACATCAAGATGAAGAACGTCACCGACGGTCGCGTGCTGGAGCGCCGCTACAACATCGGCGAGAAGCTCGAGGACGTCATCATCGAGCACCGCGACTACCAGTATCTCTACGAGGACCAGGAAGGCCGCATTTTCATGAACAACGAGACCTTCGAGCAGATTCCCATTGCCAACGACCTGGTTATCGGCCACGAGTACATGAAGGAGGGCGACACCGTATCAGTTGTCAGCGACACTACCGACGGCACCATTCTCTACGCTGAGATGCCCGTAAAGACGGTTCTCCGCGTCACCCACTCTGAGCCTGGCATCAAGGGCGACACCGCCACCAACACGCTGAAGCCCGCTACACTGGAGACTGGCGTTGAGGTTCGCGTTCCCCTGTTCATCAACGAGGGCGACCTCATTCAGGTTGACACCCGCGACGGCTCCTACCTGGCACGCGCAAAAGAATAAATGAAGTATTCATTCATTGTCCCTGTCTATAACCGCCCCGACGAGGTCGGCGAACTGCTTGAGAGCCTTTGCTCACAAACGGTGAAGGACTTCGAGGTGATTATCGTTGAGGACGGTTCACAAAATACCTGCAAGGATGTTTGCGACAAGTTCGCAGACATCCTTGACTTGCATTATTACTACAAGGACAACAGCGGTCCGGGCCAAAGCCGCAACTACGGCGCCGAACGGGCTCAGGGCGAGTGGCTCATCATTCTGGACAGCGATGTTGTGCTGCCTTCCAAATATTTGGAGAGTGTAAACTCTAAACTCTACACTCTAAACTCTAAACTTGCAGCCTGGGGCGGTCCCGACGCGGCACACGAGTCATTCACACCCGTACAGAAAGCCATCAGCTACAGCATGACCTCGTTCTTCACTACAGGCGGCATTCGCGGCGGCAAGAAGAAACTGGACAAGTTCTTCCCACGCTCCTTCAACATGGGTATCCGCCGTGACGTCTATCTGCAGCTGGGCGGATTCTCAAAGATGCGCTTCGGCGAGGACATCGACTTCTCCTATCGCTTCGTCGAGGCAGGCTACCAACCCCGACTGTTTCCCACGGCATGGGTATGGCACAAGCGCCGCACCGACTTCCGCAAGTTCTTCCGACAGGTCTATAACAGCGGTATTGCCCGCATCAACCTGGAGAAGCGCCACCCCGGCACACTCAAACTGGTTCACCTGCTGCCCACCGTCTTCACCGTGGGCGTCATCTGTCTGATTCTCATCGGAGCCTTCGGGCGCATCATGATGGTATATGGCAACCCGGCCGACTTCCGGCTATGGTACTGGGTGGTCGTGGCTGCACTGGCTCCCATCTTGTTCTACTGCCTCATCATCCTGATTGACTCCACCCGACAGAGCCGCAGCCTCAAGGTCGGCCTCCTCAGCATCCCTGCCGCCTTCACGCAGCTGATGGGCTACGGACTTGGTTTCATCGAGTCGTGGTGGAAGCGCTGCGTACTCCGCAAAGACGAGTTCCAAGCCTTTGAAAAGACATTCTACAAATGACAGACAAACTCAATATCAACCAATGGGCAGAGGAAGACAGACCACGTGAAAAGCTTGCCGCACAGGGAGCAGAGGCATTGAGCAACGCTGAGCTGCTGGCCATCCTCATCGGCTCAGGAAATACGGACGAGAGTGCCGTGGAGCTGATGAAGCGCATCCTGAACTCATGCAACAACAGCCTGAACACCCTGGGCAAGATGAGCATTCGCGAACTGATGACGTTCAAGGGCATCGGCGAGGCAAAGGCCATCACCATCCTGGCAGCCTGCGAACTGGGCAAGCGACGCCAGCGTGAACAACCCGAGCAACGCCCGGAACTCAGCACCGCCACCCGAATGTACAACTACCTGCATCCCCGCATGCAGGACCTCGACGTGGAGGAGGCATGGGTACTGCTCATGAACCAGAACTTCAAACTCATCAAGAGCCTGCGTTTGTCGCACGGCGGCATCACCGAAACGGCCGTCGATGTACGCCTTATCATCAAGGAGGCCGTGCTCTGCAACGCCACCATCCTGGCGCTGGCCCATAACCACCCGTCAGGCAGCATCTGTCCCAGCAGGGAAGACAATCGTCTGACACAATCTGTCAAACAGGCATGCGACGTCATGCGCATCCACTTTGCCGACCATATCATCGTCGCCGACGGCTGCTACTACTCCTACCACGAGCAGGGGAAGTGCTGACTTAGCTTAGTGCCCGGCAGGACACAAGCAACTTTTTTGGGTAAATGATTTGGAAGTGTCAATTTTAATGCCTATCTTTGCAGCAACAGTAAGACAAAGATACAATCAATAATGGAACAAGAAGAGAAGACAAAGATGGAAGAGCGCATCGTGGATGTGCTGAAAACAGTATATGACCCCGAGATTCCCGTCAACATCTACGACCTCGGCATGATTTACAAGATTGACGTGCAGGACGATGCCACCGTTGACCTCGACATGACATTCACCGCCCCCAACTGCCCTGCTGCTGACTTCATTCTGGAGGACGTACGCACAAAGTTGGAAAGCGTCGATGGCGTAAAGGGAGCCAACGTCAACCTGGTCTTCGAACCCGCATGGGACCAGAGCATGATGAGCGAGGAAGCACGTGTTGAACTGGGATTTGATTAGTGTAGAGTGACTTATGAAAAACGTTTATTTTCTTTCCGACGCCCATCTGGGCTCATGGGGCATTCCGCACGCACGGACACAGGAACGCCGACTGGTGCGTTTCCTTGACAGCATCAAGGAGAAGGCTGCCGCCATCTATCTGCTGGGCGACATATTCGACTTCTGGTACGAGTACAAATACGTGGTGCCGCGAGGCTACACACGCTTCTTAGGCAAGCTCAGCGAGCTGACCGACTCGGGCGTGGAGGTGCACTTCTTCACAGGCAACCACGACATCTGGGCCTACAACTACCTGGAACGCGAGTGTGGCGTCATACTCCACAAGCAACCCCTGACGACCGAAATCTACGGCAAGGTGTTCTTCATGGCACACGGTGACGGCATGGGCGACCCCGACAAGACCTTCAAACTGCTGCGATGGATATTCCGCAACCGACTGTGCCAGATAGCTTTCTCCACCATCCACCCCCGCTGGAGCATCTGGCTCGGGCAGACATGGGCAAAGCACAGCTACAACAAGCACAAGGAAACTGGCGTGGCACCCTACATGGGCGAAGAAAAGGAACACCTGGTACGCTACACACGGGAGTACATGCAGAGCCACCCGAACATCGACTACTACCTGTACGGACACCGGCACATAGAACTGGACCTGCAGCTCACCAAAAAGGCACGTGTCATGATACTGGGCGACTGGATTGACAAGTTCACGTACGCCGTCTTCGATGGCGAACACATGTTTTTGGAACAATACATTGAAGGCGAGAGTCGTCCTTAAGTTTTTTTAACACGGATTAGCGAACGAATAATTAAATAATCACTAAATTTGCAAGCGATTATGTATTACTACCAAAAAGACAATATTTTCAACCAATAAATAACATTAATTATGATTAAAGAGAAAATTGATCAGTTCCTTTCAGCACATGCTGCTGAACTGCCTGCAGAGGCAATGACTGAAATCCGTGAGAGACTGGAAGCTGCCGACGACAGCAAGTTTGACGAACTGAACATGCTGCAGTTCAAGAACCCCACCACCATGTTGCTGATTGCCTTCTTCCTGGGCGGTTACGGTGTTGACCGTTTCATGCTGAGCGACACCACCATGGCAATCGTAAAGCTCTGCACCTGCGGTGGTTGCGGTATCTGGGCCCTCATTGACCTGTTTTCTGCCGGCAAGCGTACTCGCGACTACAATCTGAACAAGATTAACGAGATTCTGTAATTCAATTATCTAACACGACAGAAAAACATCAAGCATCGCCCCCATCGTGCGTTGCTTGATGTTATTGTTTCATAACAACAACACGACTATGGACAGCAACACCAATATGCTGCTTGTTAACGCAGCCAAGTATTTTCCGGAAGTCAACATGCCTTCCATCCGCGAAGCGCTGGAGCACATGGAGCCGCAGAAAGCAAACATGATTCTGGCACAGGACTACAAGGATCCCACCATCGCCCTGATTATCTCGGCCATCATCGGTGCCTATGGCATTGACCGTTTCTACATCGGCGACACCATGATGGGCATCCTGAAGCTCCTTACCGCTGGTGGTTGTGGCATCTGGTGGATTATCGACATCTTCCTGATTATGGGTGCCACCAAGGAGAAGAACTACCAGAAATTCGTGCAGAGCGCGAGCTACATGTAAGCAACTGTGATAAGCCACAAGCGTCTTATCCTCGTATTTCTCATTGGCGTAGCCTACGTGCTGGTGGTCATACTGACCCAGCGCGCAGGTTACGATTTTGTTGTATGCCCCTCACGCCTGGTGTACGACCTGCCCTGTGCCGGCTGTGGCGGCACACGCGCGTTCCTATTATTATTAAGGGGGCACCCCCTCGATGCCTTCTTCATGAATCCCAACGTCTATCTGTTTCTCCCCCTCTTCCTTACCTGCGGATGGCTGTGGACCTACGACATCATCCACCACACCAACCGCCTGAACGACTGGTATGCCCGTTTCAAGCAGTGGTGCAACCGTCCCGTGGTCTATGTCCCCATACTCGTCGTCGAGGCTGTCATCTGGGGCTATAACATCTGGCGCTACCGGCACGGCATGCTATAAAAAAACGAATGGGCAACACCCCGTCGGCATCACCCATTCGCATTGACTTTAAGCCTGTCAGTATTTGCTTACTTCAGCAGGTTCATGGTGTCCGTGGCAATCATCAGCTCCTCGTCGGTCGGGATGACAACCACCTTCACCTTCGAGTCGTCTGCCGAGATGACAGCCTCCTCACCACGTACCTTGTTCTTCTCTTCGTCGAACTTCACGCCAAGGAACTCCAGACCCTTGCAGACCTCCGAGCGCATGCTTATCTGGTTCTCGCCGACACCAGCCGTGAAGACGATGACATCCAGTCCACCCATGGCTGCAGCATAGGCACCAATGTACTTCTTGATGCGGTAGAAATACATGTCCTGAGCCAGTTTGGCCTTCGGGTCACCGTTTTTGGCGGCATTCTCCACGTCGCGCATGTCGCTGCTGCCACCCGTCAGACCGGCAACACCGCTCTTCTTGTTGAGCAGATTCGACATGCCGTCTGCATCCAGGCCTAACTTCTTCTCGAGGAACGTCACCGCACCGCCGTCGATGTCACCAGCACGGGTACCCATGACGAGACCTTCCAGCGGGGTAAGACCCATGGAGGTGTCAATGCACTTGCCATCGACCACAGCAGCAATACTACCGCCATTGCCTACGTGGCAGGTCACCATCTTCGTGCCCTCTGCGGGAATGCCGAGGAACTCACAGGCACGGGCCGACACATAGCGGTGGCTGGTACCGTGGAAACCATAGCGGCGCACGCCGTACTTCTCGTACAGCTCGTAGGGAATGGCATACATATAAGCCTTGGGAGGCATGGTCTGGTGGAAGGCTGTGTCGAATACGCCTACCTGGGGCAGACCGGGCATGAGTTCTTTCACGGCATTCACACCCTTCAGGTTTGCAGGATTGTGCAACGGAGCCAGGTCAGAACACTCCTCAAAAGCCTTCAGCACCTCGTCGGTCAGGATGACGGACTTGTTGAACTTCTCGCCGCCGTGCACCATGCGGTGGCCTACGGCATCAATCTCGTCAAGGCTCTTGATGACACCGATTTCCGGGTCGGTCAGCAAGGAGAAGATGAACTTCACACCCTCGGTATGTTCGGGGATGTCGTGCATGATCTGCTTCTTCTCGCCGTTAGCCAGCTTCACTTTCACAAAGGCACCGTCCAAGCCCACACGCTCAGCGCCACCCGATGTCATCACACTCTTGTCGTCCATGTTGTACAGGGCATACTTAATAGAGGACGAACCACAGTTAAGAACTAATATTTTCATGCTTTCTTGAATTATGAATTACGAATTTTGAATTACGATGTGTTGCGCTGGAAGCGCAAGTATGAATTTTGAATTATGATGTGGAGGGCTGCCGCATTTTCTTGGTTATTGTTGTCAAGAGTTTCTTGAGTTCCTCGCAGTCAGCAAAGATTGAGTCAAACTGTCGCTTTTAGCGCAACACATCAACCCTCATACTTCAACCTTCAACCTTTTGCATCCATTGCCTGACAGGCTGTAATAGCAACCAGATAGTAGATATCCTCGACGGAACAGCCACGGGAGAGGTCGTTCACCGGACGGGCAATACCCTGGAGGATAGGACCGATGGCAATGGCGTCACCCAGGCGTTGTACGAGCTTATAAGCAATATTACCCACTTCGAGATTCGGGAATACCAGCACATTGGCGTTACCGGCAATGTCAGAACCGGGAGCCTTCTTCGAGCCTACACTGGGAACGAGGGCGGCATCGGCCTGCAGCTCACCGTCAATCTTCAGCGACGGGTCAAGTTCCTTGGCCAGCTTCGTAGCCTCAATGACCTTGTCAACCACCTCATGGGTAGCACTACCCTTCGTCGAAAAGCTCAGCATGGCCACGCGGGGGTCAGCAAAACCGGCCACCGACTTGGCGGTCTGTGCCGTGCAGACGGCAATCTGCGAGAGCTGGTTGGCATCGGGCATGGGCGTTACGGCTACGTCGCCGATAACCAGCACGCCATTCTCGCCATACTCAGGCTTCTGCGTAATCATCAGCATGGCACCGCTGACGCAGGTGATGCCAGGGGCACACTTGATAATCTGCAGGGCAGGACGCAGCGTCTCGCCTGTCGTTGACAAGGCTCCGCTAATCTGTCCGTCAGCACCCTCGGTCTTGATAATCATACAGCCCAGGTAAAGCGGGTCCTTCACCAGTTCGCGGGCCTTCTCAATGGTCATGCCTTTTTTCTCACGCAGCTTTGTCAGCAGCTGTGCATACTCCTCGCTCTTCTCGCAGTTCAGCGGGTCAATAAGCGTGGCCTTGTCAATGTTGGTCAGGCCACACTTCCCTGCCAGTGCATGTACCTTTTCAGGATTACCGATAAGAATCAGGTCGGCAATGTCCTCAGCCAACACACGGTCGGCAGCTCTCAGTGTACGCTCCTCCTCAGCTTCGGGGAGCACGATGCGCTGCTTGTTACTCTTAGCACGCGCAATGATCTGTTCGATTAAACTCATAGTTTGTTGTATGTTATTGTTTAAAGTATGTTCGCCATCTTGATGGCAAAGTTACGGAAAAATATCGGGAATCATGGATGAATAAGGATAAAAAATCAAAAATTCTCCGATAACGATTTCATAGCCTTTCCTTATGCCAGTTCCTGTGTCAGGATGCTCTCCAGCGCCTCTGCCGTGAGTCGCAGGCGGAACTCACCCTTCACGGCCACCGATATGCCACCTGTTTCCTCGCTGACCACGATGACCACGGCATCGCTTTCCTGCGACATTCCCATCGCAGCGCGATGGCGCAAGCCCAGCTCCTTCGGAATGTCAAGGTTATGACTTACCGGCAGGATGCACCCCGCAGCCTTGATGCGCCGTTGGGAAATAATCATCGCACCGTCGTGTAGCGGCGAGTTCTTGAAGAAGATGTTTTCTATCAGTCGCTGATTCACACTGGCATCTATCTGGTCGCCTGTACGGACAATGTCGTCCAACGGCATGGTACGTTCCAGGACGATGAGTGCTCCTTCGCGCCGCTTGCTCATATTCATGCATGCCATGACCAATGGCATCAGCATCTTTTTCTGCTCAACAGCGTCCGGTGCATCGCCGTGCCCCAACGTCATGAACCGACGCAACGAACGCATACGCCGGTGCATACCGACATTATAGAAGAACTTACGGATATCCTCAGCAAAAATCACGATGAGTCCGATGACACCGACGCTCACCAACTTGTCCATGATGGAGCCTAAGAGTTTCATCTCCAGAATCTGGGACACGACAAGCCACATGACCACGAACATCATGATGCCGATAAACACGTTCAGTGAACGCGACTCCTTCATCAGCCGATAGGCATAGTACAACAGCACTGCCACCAGGACGACGTCAATGATGTCCTTCCATCCAAAGTCTATTAATTCAAACACCCTTTAATTATTTACAATTTAACTGTTTACAATTTCATCGCGCTCACTATCTGCACACACTCCACGGCCTCCTTCACATCGTGTACCCGCAGGATGCTTGCCCCGCGTTCCAGCGCCATCGTGTTCAGCACCGACGTACCGTTCAGGGCCTCTTCAGGCTTCGAGTCCAGCAGTTGCCACACCATTCTTTTCCTCGACACGCCTACCAGCACGGGCAGTTCCAACAACTGCAACTGATTCAGGTCACGTAGGATGGCATAGTTGCCTTCCAGCGTCTTGCCGAAGCCGAAGCCGGGATCGACAATGATGTCCTTCTGTCCGTAGTCGCGCAAGTTCTGCACGTCACGCGCCAGTTCGCGTAGCATCGTCGGCATATCAGCCGCCCGTGACATCAAGATGTAAGGAACCCCCAGTCGGGCCACCGTCCGGAACATCAGCCGGGGAGTGGTTTGGGGGGATTGCTGGGCGGAGTCTCCTACGTCATTGATGATGTCAACACCAAATTCCTCAACAGCCATGCGAGCCACTGACGGACGGAACGTATCAACGCTTACCACGCTGTCAGGCACCGCCTTTTTCACCACGGGCAACGCCATTCGCAAGCGTTCCATCTCCTCTGCTTCGGAGACAGGCTCGCTGTCTGGCCGTGTAGAACAGGCTCCCACATCGATGATGTTGCCGCCCTGACCTACGATTTCCCTAGCGCGTCGGGCAATGGAGTCCTCGCTCTCTGCCCGCGAACCGGCATAGAATGAGTCAGGCGTCACATTCAGTATGCCCATCACCTGAGGCACGTTCAGGCCCATCAGGCCGCCGCTTATATTTAATGTATAGTTCATACTGCGTACAAAGGTACACATTTTAGCGAAGAGCGAAGAGCGAAGAGTAAATAATTTATGGTTGGCGGGCTTTTTTTGTGTTTTTTTATTCTTTGTTACTTATTTTATTTGTAACTTTGTGGCTGTTTTTCAATTAAGTAATATGGATATCAAAGAGCTATACCAGCTATATCAGCAACACCCGTGCATCACCACGGACTCGCGCAACTGCCCCGAGGGCAGCATTTTCCTCGCCCTGAAAGGTGAGAAGTTTGACGGCAACCAGTATGCGCTGCAAGCCCTTGAGAAAGGCTGCGCATACGCCATTGTAAGTGAAGAGTTTAGAGTGAAGAGTGAAGAATTTGCTACCGCACCAGGGAAAAGTGCAGCAGAAGAAACTTCGGTGGCAGCAAACGCTCAACTCTACACTCTAAACTCTAAACTAATAAGAGTAAACGACACGCTCCAGACCTTCAAGGACCTCGCCCGCGAGCACCGCCGCCAGTTCGACATCCCCATCGTCGGCATCACCGGCACCAACGGCAAGACGACCACCAAGGAACTCGTGGCCGCCGTCCTTGCCACCCAATACAACGTCATGGCAACCGAAGGTAACTTCAACAACGACGTCGGCGTGCCCAAGACCCTGTTCCGGCTGAACAAGGAGCACGACATTGCCGTTGTGGAGATGGGAGCCTCCCACCCCGGCGACATCAAGACGCTCGTGGAGACGGCAGAGCCTACTTGCGGACTCATTACCAACGTGGGACGTGCCCATCTGCAGGGCTTCGGCTCCTTCGAGGGCGTCTGTAAGACCAAGGGAGAGTTGTACGATTTCCTGACACAGCGTGACCTGCCCCTCTTCGTCAACCGCGACAATGAGCACCTGATGAAGATGATAAATATTCGAGTTGCGAGTTGCGAGGTACGAGGTACGGCTCCCGACATCTACTATTACGGGCAGAGCGACTCTCCCGACATCCTCATACGTGGCGAGGTCATTGCCTGCGACCCCTTCCTGCGTTTCCGCTGGCGCGAGCAGGACAGCGATGCCGGCTACCAGAGCGAATGGATGGAGGTCAGCACCCACCTCATCGGTGCCTACAACCTCGACAACATCCTCGCTGCCATCACTGTGGGCTACGTCAATAACGTGCCCTTCGACGACATCAACCGCGCCATTGCCGACTACACGCCCAAGAACAACCGTTCGCAGATGACCGTCACCGAACACAACCATCTTGTCGTCGATGCCTATAACGCCAACCCCACCTCGATGAAGGCCGCCATCGACAACTTCCGGCTGATGCAGGTCAGTCCCAAGATGGTCATTCTCGGACAGATGGGCGAGCTGGGCGACGTCAGTCAGGAGGAGCACCAACGCATTGTCGATATGTTGCGTGAAGCCCAGTTCGACCAGGTATGGCTCGTGGGCGACGAATGGAAAGAGACCACAGCGGCAGCCAATGCCTCACTCTTCGCAGACGTCGAAGCAGCAAAAGAGACCATTCGTAACGAACAACCTCATGACTACTATATCCTCATTAAGGGCAGCAATGCTGTCAGACTCTACGAGTTGCCGGAATTGTTATAAAGGCAAGAAAGCATACGGCTTATTAGGATAGAGGTAAAGGAACGGGAAAGGATTAAAAAAAGTTAAACAGGGAAGGGCAGAAGTAAATTCTTCCCTCTTCGCTCTTCGCTCTTCACTTTTTTTTCGTACCTTTGCAGCCGCTTACGAGAAAATCATGAGCAATCGGGATGTAGCGCAGTTGGTAGCGCACTACGTTCGGGACGTAGGGGTCGGGCGTTCGAGTCGCCTCATCCCGACCAATAGGGAAAGAGAAGAGGGCCGTAGGCTTCTGAGCCAAAGGCCGCCTCATCCCGACAAAAAATCAGAAGAAGGTGTGTCAAAATTGACACACCTTCTTTTTTCTTTGTCCCCAATGCGTTTACAGGTTCACCAGGAACGAGAGACCCAATGTCACGTAGTTCATGTGCTTACGTGCACTGTACTCCCTTGCTTCAACACCCATACCGTCGGGGTACTCGCCTGCCGCATCCATCAGGAAGCCGGCACCCGAGGTCAGACCCTTCTGAACAAAGTGGAAGGGGTCGTACTGCGCCGTGAAATTCTTGCGTGTGTAGTCGTAGTCGCAGTAAATACGCCATGAGAAGTTGGACTTGTAGCGATAGGTGAGCGAGAGGCCCGTGCCAAACGATGTTGACGACTTGGCACCTATGGTGAGGTACTCCCACTCGTCGGTCCATTTCTCACCCGTGTTGTTGGGATACATCAGCCCGTCGAGCGTATAACTGGGGTCGCCGCTGGGGTCCTTCATACCCTGACGGTTGTCAAGTGTCAGCGTGTAGCTGATGTCCTTCATGTTACCCTCGGCATAGCCGTCAATGTCCAATTCCTGGGTGATGGAGCGGCCGATAAGAGCCTTCGTGCCCAGGGAAAATCCGCTGCCCAGAGGCAGGTTGAAATAGAGTCCGAGGCTACCCGTAAACTCGGTGATGTGGTCACTCTTCACGATGCCGTAGCTGTTGGTGACGGGAGCATTGCTGTTCCATGCACTCTCCGACTCCACATTATATCCCACCTTCGTCAGGTAAGTAATTTCGTTCTGTGTCTCCTGTTCAGCGGTGGTAGCAGGCACATAGTCGCCGGGGAAGTTCTGCTGGTAGAGAGGCATCAGACCCATCCACGCATCGTAGTCCTCAACAGCCACGTACTTGGCAAAGTCGCCGAAGTCCTTGGCCGACTGGGCCCTGACCCTGAGGCGTCCGCCCACGCCGATGTACTTATTGAAGAAGTAGGCACCCTCGGCATCGACTACCGTGGCTGCACGGAACTTCAAGCCGAACGTCTGTCCGTTCTCCTCGAACTCGAGGTCCTTGTTGCCGAGTCCCACACCCATTGAGATACTGAAGAAAGAGGGCTTGTCAGCACTCAGTTCGATGTCGTTGCGCAGCAGTCCCTTCTCCTTGAACATCAGGTCGCAGAGGGCATAGCCCAGCTCGGTTGACAGGATACCGATACCGGCACCCGACATGACATCGCTAATCCAGTGGCGGTTGTTCAGCACGCGCATCACACCCGTTGCCGTGGCGACACCATAGCCGGCTACCGACCACCATGGCGAGCGCGTCAGACCATACTCCTTGTGCAACAGCGTGGCACCCACGAAAGCGGTGGCAGTGTGCCCCGAAGGCCACGAGTTGGCGCTGGAGCCGTCGGGACGCATCTCCTTGGCAGTATATTTGATACCATTCACGAATCCGGCCATGATGGCATACGACAAACCGGCACTTGCCAGCAAGCGCGGCCAGTCGCTGCGTCCTTCGTAGCCTCCCACCTTCAGTCCCACAACCATAGCAGGTCCGAAGAACTGTGTATAGTCGTCAATACCCGTCTTGAAGTCCGTCAGGAGCTGCGTATTCTTCTTTCCGCCGTCTTCAGCCTTCTGGTTGACGCGGAACATAGCCTTGTCGCCCTTGATAGCCCAGCCGGCCACGAACAGGGGCACACCCACAAAGGTCATGTCGTCCATGAACTTATAGGCTTTCACACCCGGATTCGTCTTCGACTTGAAGAAGTCGAAGTCCATTCTGGGACTGGCCTCCGGGGCAGTCATGTTGAGGCGTAGCGCATTGTGCGAGGGCAGTTTTACCAGTTCAGCCTTCATTTCGGGTACTTCCAACTTGAGGGGTTCCATGTCTCGATAGTCGCCCGCGTTGGCCTGAGCAGCCAGGGTAAGGGCAAGTAGTGTTAATAGTTGTTTGATTTTCATATAACTGTGTTTTAGTGATGTTAATATTCTCCATTTCGTTACTTATCAGTTGCAAAGATAATAAAAAAATATGAAAAAAAAGAATAATCACCGAAAAAAATCCTACTTTGCAATACCCCAGACAAAGTTTATATGCTTTTCAGACAAAATTTAAAACGTTTCAGACAAGATTTAAAACGTGGCAGACAAAAACGACAGTCTTCAACCAGACGAGCATGGCGGAGATTTGTACCGTTTTTCTTGTATATCTCACCGAAAAGCCGTACTTTTGCAGAAAAATTGAGAGAACATGTACTTCACAGGCATCATCATCGCCACGATGACCTTTCTGACCATCGGCATCTGGCATCCCATCGTCATCAAGACCGAATACCACTGGGGCACGCGTCCTTGGATCATCTACCTATTCATCGGCATTGGCTGCTGCGTGTCAGCGCTCTTCATCGAGAACATCTACATATCGTCCTTCCTGGGCGTCTTCGGGGCCTCTGCCCTGTGGGGTATCGGCGAACTCTTCGCCCAGAAGCGACGCGTGGAGAAGGGCTGGTTCCCCATGAACCCCAAGCGTCGCCAGGAGTACAACGTCAGCTGACGCCTAAAGTTTCTCCAGTAGCCTTGCCAATGCGTCGAGGTCGTGCGGGTCGGCAGGCAGGTTGTAGTGGACGACGTTGTCGCCGATGACCTGATACTCCTTGATGACATTCTCCCCAAACCTTTCTTCATTTCAAATCTTCGATGACAAGTACCAAGGAACCCCTGACACAAATTTGCAACAACTAACCCATAAAAAGTAGGTACAAAAAAGGACAACAAAAAAGGCGAGGTGGTCTCCCACCCCTCCTTGAATGTTTTCACAACGGAATAATCCTTATTGTGATTTGCTAAAAATTAGTGCTGCAAAGTTAAACTTTTTCTACGAAAATGCCAAATGTTTCAATTGTTTTTTGTATTTTTGTGGCATAATAACTAAAAACTCTAGTGATATGAAGAATATATTAGGTTTAGATTTAGGAACAACGAGTGTTGGTTGGGCATTAATAAAGGCTGATGATAATAACAATCCAACTGAGATTCAAGATATAGGTGTCAGGATTGTACCCCTTGCAGAAAACGAAGGTGACAAATTCACAAAGGGACAAGATATAACTGTTAATGCTGACAGAACAAGAGCAAGAGGAATACGTAGAAATTACGATAGATACCAGTTGCGAAGGCAAGCACTTACAGAAAAGTTACGTTTGCTAAACATGCTTCCAGATGATTATCTCATAAAGCTTCCAATAATGGAGTTGTGGCAATTAAGGGCAAATGCAGCAACACAAAAGATTAGTCTCAATGAGCTTGGACGTGTACTTTATCATCTTAATCAGAAAAGAGGATATAAACACTCAAGGACGGATTCAGATGACTCAAAGCAAAGGGCATATGTAAAGGAAATCAATAATCGCTATTCGGAATTACGTAAGACGGGATTGACAATTGGACAATTCTTTGCACAAAAATTGGCAGAAACTGCCATTGTCAACGAAGGAAAGACTCTATATGTCTTTAGGATTAAGGAGCAAATATTCCCACGAAAAGCATACGAAGAGGAATATGATACCATCATGAAATGTCAGCAGAGATTTTATCCCGAAATACTGACAAACGATGTTATCAATGAAATCAAAAATAGAATTATATACTATCAGCGTGAATTACGTTCATGTAAACATCTTGTATCTGTTTGTGAATTTGAGAAGCGTTGCTTTTATGACGCAGATGGTAATGTTAAGCGAAACCAAAAGGGCGAGATAGTCTATGATGGCCCCAAAGTTGCGCCACGTACATCCCCTTTATTTCAAGTCTTCAAAAATTGGCAGTCAATCAATAACATCCGATTCCATAATCGTAGAAACGAGTATCTATTTATAACCAAAGTACAGAAGCAACAGCTTGCCGACACAATGGATTGTAAAGAGTTACTAAAACTCAAAGATGTCCAAGACATACTTAGCATTAATTCGAGATCTGGCTGGTATTGTGACAAATCAATAAAAGCTGGAATAAAAGGCAATACGACAAAACATGCCATTATGTCATCTCTATCATCCCTTCCAAACTCGAAGATCAGGGAAATAACACGTTTTAACCTCGAAACAGAGGCAACAAATATGGTTGATGAGGAAACTGGTGAGATGCTGATCCATATCAAAAACACCTATCAAGAAGAACCTCTTTACCGACTTTGGCATATCATATACTCCATTAAGAACGATGACGAAAGATTGAATGCTATATTGAAATTTCTTGAAGAATTCGATGTAAAAGATATTTCGTTAGCCAACAACCTAAAAGATATAGATTTTGTTACTCCAGGATATGCAAATCTATCTGCTAAGGCTATTTGTAAAATTCTTCCTTATATGATGGAGGGCTTAGATTATAGTGATTCTTGTGAGTATGTAGGATATAATCATTCTGATAGTCTAACAAAAGAGGAAAACGACGAGCGGGACTTGTTGGATATTATTCCTCAATTAAAGAAAAACGAACTACGTCAACCTACTGTTGAAAAGATATTAAATCAGACTATCAATGTATTTAATCAAATTAACACAAGCCTCATCAAAAAAGGAGAAAGGATAGATGAGGTTAGAGTCGAATTAGCTCGAGAACTGAAACAAAGTAAGGAAGAACGAGAAGAAACCGAAAAAGGTATTCGTAAACAGCAAAAAGAAAATGAAAGATATGCAAAACTCCTTAAAGAAAAGCATATACGCCCAACACGCAATAGAATATTGAAATATCGCCTTTATATAGAGTCAAACGAAACATGTTTCTATTGTGGGCAGCCCATTAACTTTCACGAATTTCTTAATTTTTCAGATATAGAACGTGAACATATAATACCAAAGAAACTCTTATTTGATGACAGTTTCTCCAATCAAGTATGTTCATGTAGAAAATGTAATGCAGAGAAGGGTGGTCGAACTGCACTTGACTATATGCGCACATCACCTAACCTACAAGCCTATCTTGACAGAGTTGACAAGATGTTCCAAGAGCATAAGATTGGAGGGAAAAAACATACACATCTTTTAGCTTCATACGATGATTATCTGGGTCGTAAGAAAGAAGGAAAGGTAACCAAAGACGACATCAACATTTGGGAAAAACCAATTGACCGTCAACTCCGCCTGTCACAATATATCTCAAAGAAAGCCCAAGAACTACTTAAGATAGCCTGCCGTGATGTTATAGCGACAAGCGGAAGTATCACCGAATTACTAAGACGAACATGGGGATATGATACCATCCTACATGAACTGAACCTTCCACGCTATAGAGAGGTAGAGCTTACAGATATCATCACAGACGAGAAGACAGGGAAAGAAAGAGAAGTCATCAAAGATTGGACAAAGCGTCTTGACCATCGACATCATGCCGTTGATGCGTTGGCTGTTGCATGTACTTCACGCTCCATTATTCAACGAATTAACACCCTTCACGCATCAAGAGAAGAGATGCGCGGAGAAATAAAGTCATCAAGAAAAGACTGGGAAGACAATAACTTACTACAACAATGGATAAAAGAAAAGATACCTTTTGACAGACAATATGTTTTGCAGAAGGTTGCATCCATTCTTGTTTCCATGAAAACAGGAAAAAAGACAACAGTACCAGGCAAAAGAAAAATCTATAAGAATGGTAAACCGACGATTGTACAATCCGGCCTCAGGATTCCACGTGGCCAGTTGCATGAACAAACCATATATGGTGAAATTAAGCAGTTTGACAAAGGCCTTAAAGAAAGGAAGGAGATTGTTACCCGTTACAAGATGGGAGTTGGATCTATGGGGTATGTCTTCAATGGAAAAGAAACGTGTGATGTCGTTTTTGATAAAAAGAAAAATCATTATACGATTATTGATGGCATAGAGAAGGCTATCAGTTATATTGTTGACAAGCACATTCGAAAGGTTGTTGAAGAAAGACTAAATAAAGCTTTCCCTGAAAGCGAAACCTACCGCTCAGAAGCAGAGCTGGCATTAGCCGTAGGAAAGCCATACGATGGTAAAGACAGATGTCAAAAAGCATTGGAACAGTTGAAGAATCTTAGTGAGCAACCGTTATACGCAGACAAGGACAAGAATATTGTTATCAAAAGTGTACGCTGCAAAACTGGCCTCAGTGCTGTTCAACCACTACGATATAACAGCAAGAATGAACCTATATCATTTGTCCTTACGAAGAATAATCATCACGTAGCAATTTACGCTGACGATAGAGGTGAATACAAAGAATGTATTTATTCATTTTGGCAGGTAGTAGAGCGTTCAAAATACAAACTTCCTATAATAATAAAAGACCCAAAAGCCCTATGGGATGAGATAATTCACAGAGAGAAAGAAGGAGAATCTTTCCCTGACAAATTAATACAATCATTACCATCACCTAAATGGGTGTTTGTTGAGAGTCTCCAACTAAATGACATGTTCGTAATGGATATGGATGATAATATCTTCGATAAATACATGGCAACAAAGAACTATGCAGAATTAGGAAAAAAATTATATAGGGTTCAAAAATTATCAACATTTGATTATTTCTTTAGACTTCATACAGTAACAACATCTGAAACCACACCAGAGGCTGCATTAAGTAAAAAATTCATACGCATAAAAAGTTTCAAAGCATATACAGAACATAACCCACACAAGGTCCAAATATCCTTATTAGGTAAGATAATACAGAACACATAATGATCAAGAAGACCCTATGTTTTAACAATCCTGCCTACCTCTCACTGAGAGAGGCTCAACTGGTCATTAAAATACCAGAAGTAGAGAAGGCCGACAACTTGACAGAGGAATTCAAGAAGACAGCTGAAGTAACGCGTCCCATTGAGGACATCGGAGTGGTGGTTCTCAGCCACAAGCAAATTACCATTACCTCCGGTGCACTCGAAGCCCTATTGGAAAACAACTGCGCTGTCATCACCTGCGACTCCAAGTCAATGCCCGTTGGATTATTGCTACCATTAGTTGGGAACACGACTCAGAGCGAACGTTTCCGCGACCAGTTAGATGCCTCACAACCTCTGCGGAAACAGCTTTGGCAGCAGACCATGCAATATAAAATCCGTAATCAATCAGCTGTCCTCAACAAATGTACAGATGCAGAAACGAGATGCATGCAAGTTTGGGCTAACGAGGTACGAAGCGGAGATCCTGACAACATGGAAGCACGTGCTGCCGTCTATTACTGGAGGAGTCTGTTTAGTCATATTCCTGGATTCATTAGAGATAGAGAAGGAGTTGCACCCAACAACCTTTTGAACTATGGCTATGCTATTCTTCGTGCAGTGGTAGCCCGCTCCCTTGTAGCAAGTGGGCTTCTCCCTACTCTTGGCATTCACCACCATAACCGCTACAATGCCTACTGTCTTGCTGATGACATCATGGAACCATATCGTCCCTATGTGGATTGTTTGGTATATGACATTGCAGAACAATATGGCGTAGATGTTGAGTTGTCAAAAGACATCAAAGCAGAATTGCTATCCATTCCAACCCTTGATGTGGTGATTGGAGGGAAACGTAGTCCGCTCATGGTGGCAACATCTCAAACCACAGCCTCTCTATATAAATGTTTCAGCGGAGAACTAAGGAAAATCATATATCCTGAAATGGAATGAAAGCAGAACGTTTTAGTGAATATCGAGTTATGTGGCTTTTAGTTATATTCGACTTACCCACTGAGACGAAGAAAGACATCCGGGAATATACAAAATTCCGGAAACGTCTTATCGAGGATGGTTTCACCATGTTCCAGTTTTCAATTTACGTACGCCATTGTGCCAGCATGGAGAATGCGGAAGTTCATCGGAAGCGTGTAAAGGCAATGCTTCCTGAGTTTGGGAAAGTGGGAATCATCTGTATTACCGATAAACAATTTGGGAACATTGAGCTTTTCTATGGGACCAAGCCACAACAACCTAACGCACCCGGACAGCAACTTGAACTATTTTAGAAAAGGAGAATCCTATTCTTTCATAGGACTCTCCTTTTCTCATGTGGCATTTTTTCTTTTCTATTATTCTTTGCAACTATCTGACATTCAACAGATTCATAAAATCGAGTTGTTTATGCCACTGCAAAGATACTAATTTTTTAGCAAATCACAACCATTGAAGAGAATGAGAGGAGCAAGGAGCTGTTGTTTATGCCACTGCAAAGATACTAATTTTTTAGCAAATCACAACATGTAGCAACCTATTTTGAACGGGCAGAGCGTTGTTTATGCCACTGCAAAGATACTAATTTTTTAGCAAATCACAACGCCATTGTCTGAATATTCAGATTCTGACTGTTGTTTATGCCACTGCAAAGATACTAATTTTTTAGCAAATCACAACTGTAGTTGACCCGTTCTATCATAACGTAATGTTGTTTATGCCACTGCAAAGATACTAATTTTTTA
>JAEEGJ010003931.1_pt1 | contig 53012 bp, 51 predicted proteins | sample 8958761 | NCBI WGS metagenome assembly JAEEGJ01 (sample SAMN16246546, study PRJNA631951) | gut metagenome | biome: gut microbiome; feature: rumen; material: RS-attached | host: Bos | place: Iran: Karaj | collected 2018-10
TTGTGATTTACTTTTGATTTCAACCACAAAATTACTGAAAATCAATAATATGTGCAACTTTTTATCCATTTATTTCGCTATCTTTTCCCTCTTTTCTAATTCCGCCAACGGGTAATCTTATGATTTTCATAATAGAGTGTTAAATTAATATATTATTATCTTAGTTGCATACTTTGTATTCATGTATTTATTCTTGATGATTAGCATATAAATGCCTTTTGGTAATGTTTCCAAATTGATTTGATTTGTTTTTTGGAATGTTTTCACCAACAATCCAAATCTATTGTAAACTTGAACTTCAGAGACATCTACGCTTTCAATGTGAACGATACCCATTGAAGGGTTAGGGTAAACCTTAATTACTTCTTCCATACTATTCTCGGCAACAGAAGTTGGATTACATACAAACCATACCTGTTCAAAACTATCATCACGGTAGGCTGACAGAAGAGCTTGAGGGGCACAAACGAACCAATAAGTACATAATCCATTATAGGAGCCTGTTTCATGGATGTCAATTAAAGGATAAGTGTTAATAGGACCTATTCGGTCGACTATTTTCCAATACCCTAAGTATTCGTCATAATCATATAAACTTGTGAATAATGTGTCTTTCAAAGAATATTCATTCAATGTAAGTCCACCTAATTCCACTTCATTTTTCTGAGTCACCAACAAAGGTTTCAATGAGCAACAAGTAGAATCATTGCCATAATTAGGAACACCATATGAGCCCCATCCCGCCGAACGGAATGTCGTGAACACATCGCCCTCATTGAGGTTGAAGACAAAGAAAAGGTATTCTTTATTGTTCACGAAACGGTAAACTGTATCATTTGCATAACGTGTGAGTAGCATTTTTCCAGAATTGGCAATGGGAAGACCTCGTGTATCCACAGGCTGGATTACATCATAAACACAATCGCCAATCAAGCTATCACTGGTTACTTGCCATACTTCCTTTGCATATACATCGCCTAGTTCGGTGTAAAGACAGTATGTCCATGTAGCGCCTGGCATAGGCCAAGTCTTATGGGTATCTGCAACTGAACCGTCAAGCATCTGCGCTTCTGTCATCTCTGCAATGCCCAAAAGCAGGATGAGAAAAACAGAATTTTTCAAGTTATTTAATTTGTTTCTTCTATGTCTTTTCATTTGTGCTGAAATTTAATAGGTTAGAAATTGATTTGTGTGTTTTTAGTCTGTCACCGTAAACTCACCGTAATACTCATCCCCGTTGGGAAGGGTGAAAGTGACGATGTAATTCCCTGCATTGGGAATGTAAATTTGCAAGCCATTCGGCGTAAACACCGAAATGTATTCCACCGAGGCACCTGAAGCCGTGGTCACTTCCACTGAGACACGGCCAAGGTTTTCAGTGAATACCACTGTGAGCACATGGCCGTTAATTTCAGGAGTTATTGCATTACTTTTGTCCAAACTGCTTACCCCTGTACATTCTGTGAGTTCAATAGGCACCCCATCTCCTTTTTTTTCATTTTCTGTTTTGGCTTCGCTGTGTGCGTAGCTCAATGCTCCCGAAAGGAGTAAAATGAGCATCAGGAACAATGTTGTTACTTTTTTCATTTTGTCGGTCGTTTTAAGTTAATACTATTGTAAAATGTGAGGCAAATGTACGTCGACAGTCAAATTACCACCAAATTTTTTTGATGGAAATTTGCTGGACAACGGAAGAAATTTGCAGGACTAATTTTTATGGGGTGAGTAAAGGCTGATGATCAATAATTTAAGTTGATGTGCAAATTTGGTACATAAATAAAACTCGAGGCGTGTTCCGAAGTCCAACGTCAAAAATTGAAGTTTGATTTTGAAAAGTTACTTGTCTTTTCCAATGCTTACCACAGCTGTCATTCAGTAAAATCGCTCTTGGCAGCAATCTTTTTGACAAATTCCGCCAACTTTGATTCAATCCCCATACGTTTCCCCAATCTTTCAGCCTGCTTCTTGATGGCTGAATAGCTACATTGCCTCAATACGGCTATTTGTTTTTCATTAAGGTCAAGCAGATATAAATAGCACAAAAGAAAATCCTCCTGCTTCATGTCCTTATAGTATCTCAACAGCTTGGCATCAAATCCACAGTAATTCCTCTCAACAGCTTCTCCAAGCTCCCGGAAAGCATTGTCGCTAATGGCATACTTGCTTTGATAATGATTATCCCTGGTAGTGATGCGCAGATAACGTACGTCTTCCATGATTTTTTGGCATACTGGCTCATCAACAAATGTTTTGGCGCTTTCTTTTTGTGCCTCATTCATTTTTTGTTCTTCCAACAGCTCTTCAAGTTGTCCCATCTTCACAGCGCTTTCTTGAATCGCATTTTCCAACGCTTCCTTCTCTTTCCTATGCCTCTCTCTCTCCTTGTTCAATTCCTCCTCATGCTGTTCACGCACTTTTCGGGCTTCGACCTCTTTCGCTTCCATCTCTTGTTGATGGCTTGTCTCTTTGTCTTTCAGTGTCTTTTCTGTCTCCGCTTGCCACTGTTTCATCTCTTGCTCATGCTCCTGCTTGGTCTCACCAAGCTTTTTGTCCGCTTCCTCCTGCTGTTTCCTGAGCAGTTTCCAGCTTCTCAGTTTCGTCACGACTAAGAGGCTCAATGCAATTGCAACAGCAATAGGAACAGTGATTTCAATGGTTCTTCTGATGGATTTTGCTCGTGCTTCCTCGGCTTGTTTCCCCTGTTTTTTGGTCTTGTGATTCTGGAACATGTCTTCAAGCTTTGAAACCAAGGCTTTATTCTCTCCCTCCGATTTTTTATGTTCGGATAAAAACCGCATATAGGCATTGGATTGCTCTCTATCCCCTATGCTGTCGTATATAATACGTAAGTTTTCTGCAGCTCGAATCTTTGAAGCCTCATCCGTAGTGTTTTGAAAGACGGAAACCAAATAATACAAGGCAGAATCATATAGTCTCTCTTCGAAAAGAATGCCACCAATGGTCAAGAAACGATTCAACCTTTCGTTTTCTGTGTTTGCAAGTGTGACCATATTCCTTAATGCACTCAAAGATGGTTCTATGCCAGCTTTTGTTTTATAGTCACAAAGCGCCTTGCTAGATACAATATCTCTATACACCAGATTATCCGTATTTGTCATGCTCTCTAAAGCCTGCCCATAATAATGCCTCGCTTTGTCTATTTCATTCATCTTGTCATATTGCTTCCCTAAGCGGTAAAGAATATTTGAAACGCCTTGTGGAGAAGTCGGTTCAATCCTACAGAACATCAAAGCTTTTTGCCCACAGGCAATGGCAGGATCCATCATAAACTGCGCCGAGAAAAGTTCCACAAGCCGGTTGTAGGTATAGGTCATAAAGATGGCCTTCTTTCCTGTCAGTTCCTTTTCCTCAAACTTTTCTTCCATCACTTCCAAGGTTTTCAGGTATTCCTTGCAGGCTTCCACTACGCTGTCGCGCTCGTAGTATCCCACACCATTAATATAATGGGCGCGGGCATCCAGAAACGCGATGGTGGAGACGTTGCGCACAACGCCTTTGCAAAGGCACAACGAATCGAAATAACGCACCGCCTGCTGCAAAGCCGGGCGGTTGCTTTGGCCGTAGTCGTTTTTGTAGAGCAACTCCGAAATCAGCAGCTGACAGTAATGCCCATTATACTCATCGAGGCTATCGGCCTTGGGGCTGGCTGCAAACTGCTGCAGCACCGCCAAAGCGCTGTCGGGCTGCCGCCACATCAGGCTGTCGATGGCGGATAACTCTGGATTCGGTCCTTCGACGAGCTCAGATGCCTGCTTCGATGGAGTGCAGGCTGCTAAAAGGACAAGAACCAACGAAAACACTATGGAGATTTTCCATTTCATGGGCGCAAAGATAATAAAAGAAAACGGATTCCATCGGGTTTTCACGGAAAGTATAACCGTGTCCATCCATGGAATCCGTGTTCCTCATAGTCCCGTAGGGACGTCATATCAGTAAGCAGGCGACGTGAGTCTCTGCTTTCACGCATGGCCCCCCGCGGCTGTGCAGGCGGATAGCCTGTATAGCCCGCGAGGCCATATAAGGTCACACAATACCCGTGAATCCCATAAACGCCAAGGCCAAGATGCCGGCGGTAATCAGGGCGATAGGGGTGCCCTTCATGCCCTTGGGAGGCTCCATCAGGTCGATGTGCTCACGGATGCCGGCGAAGATAATCAAGGCCATGGCGAAGCCGAGGGCGATGCCGACGGCATAGACGATGGACTCGCCGAGGCTCAGCATGTGGGCCACACCACCATAGTTGAACTCCTTGGTGACCACGGTCAACGACACACCGAGGACAGCGCAGTTGGTCGTAATCAACGGCAGGAACACGCCCAGGGCAGTGTACAGCGACGGACTGATTTTCTTCAGGATGATCTCCACCATCTGCACCAAAGCAGCGATGATGAGGATGAAGGCGATGGTCTGCAAGAAGGTCAGCTTCAAGGGAATCAGGATGTACTGGTTCGTCAGCCATGTCACGAGGGTGGCCAAGGTCAACACGAAGATGACGGCGGCGCCCATACCCAATGCAGTCGAGGTCTTCTTAGAGGTGCCCAGGAAGGGGCAGATGCCCAGGAACTGGGAGAAGATCACGTTGTTGACCAAGATGGTCGATAAGATAATGATGAGGTATTTCATGGCTTAGTGACTTTCTTTTTTGAGTTTGTTGACGATAGCGATAACGAAGCCGAGGCAGATGAAGGCGCCGGGAGGCAGGATGAACACCAGGATGTTGGCCGTCTCGGGCAGGATGGTGAGGCCGAAGATGGAGCCGCTGCCGAGGAACTCACGGATGCAGCCCAACAGCGTCAAGGCGAGGGTGAAGCCCAAGCCCATGCCGAGGCCGTCCAAGAACGAAGGCCATACGGGGTTCTTCGAGGCGAAAGCCTCAGCGCGACCTAATACGATGCAGTTCACCACGATGAGGGGGATGAACAGACCGAGGGTCTCATAGATGTCGGGCACGTAGGCCTGCATGACGAGTTGTACCACCGTCACGAAGGAGGCGATGACCACGATGAAGCAGGGGATACGCACCTTGTCGGGGATGAAGCCCTTCAAGAGTGAGATGAAGATGTTCGACAGCACCAGCACGAAGGTGGTGGCCAAGCCCATCGACATGCCGTTGATGGCACTGGTGGTCGTTGCCAAGGTCGGGCAGCAGCCCAGCAGCAACACTAAGATGGGGTTTTCTTTGACGAGGCCTTTGGTAAAGGTTTGCAAATTGTTACTCATTTTCAGTTCCTCCTTCCGTTTCATTGTTCTCCTCGGCGGGAGCCGCTTCCACAGCGGGAGCTGCTTCCTTGGCGGGAGCGTTGTTCATGAATTGTGCCTTGTTGGCCATGAAGGCTTGGTAAGCCTTGTCCACCGCCTTTGAGAAGGCTCTCGAGGTGATGGTGGCCGCGGTGATGGCGTCGACGTCGCCGCCGTCTTTGGTGACGGTCAGTTTATACGATGCGGGGTTCTTGTCGACGAACTGGTCCTTGAACTTGCCGGTCATGTTGGCACCGAGACCAGGGGTCTCAGCGTGCGACAACACCGAAGTGCCTTTGATGGTGCCGTCGGCGAGGAAACCGACCATCATGTCGATCTTGCCGCCAAAGCCGCCTTCGCTTGTCTTGACAGCGGCACCTTTGAAGTTGCCGTTGGCATCGTAGGCAAGGTTGCAGGGGAAGGTCAAGTCGGCACCCTCATAGCTGTATTTCAGCGTGTCGGCCTTGTAGGTGACATCCTCCAAAGGCAACACGGCTTTGATGGCGGCTTCGTTTTTCTTCTGGTCGACCTCGGCGATGGCGTCTTTGGTCACACCATATACCAAGCCGAGCACACCGCCCGACACCGCTGCAATGACGAGCAGGGCGACGAGCATATTAATCAATGTAGATGGTTTCTTTGCCATGGCGATTACTTTTTAGAGGGTTTGACGACACCGAACACCTGCGGCTTGAAGGCCTTGTTGATGAGCGGCGTTAAAGCATTCATAATCAAGATGGCGAACGACACGCCTTCGGGATAGGCACCCCACAGACGTATCACCACGGTGATGACACCGATGCCGAAGCCGAAGAGGAGTTTGCCTTGGATGGTCATCGGCGAGGTCACCATGTCGGTAGCCATGAAGAAGGCACCGAGGATGAGACCGCCGTAGACGAGATGGTACGTCGGGGCGATGTATTGCGTCGGGTCGACGAGGTAGCAGATGCCCGTGAAGACGAACACGGTGAGCAGGATGCTCAGCGGCGTCCAGATGTCGATGACCTTACGGCAGATGAGGTAGATGGCGCCGAGCAGCAGGGCGATGGCGCAGACTTCACCGAAGGCACCGCCACGGTTGCCCAGCACCATGTCCAAGAACTGCATGTCGCCCGCTTCGGCCAACGAGCCAACGCCGGCTTCTTTCAGGATGCCGAGCGGGGTGGGACCCGTGACGGCGTCGGCGAAGAAGCCTTTGTCAAAGATGGTCTGGGCCTGCGGCCAAGTGGTCATGGCGGTCGGGAACGACACGAGCATGAAGACACGGCCTACCAAAGCAGGGTTGAAGGGGTTCTTGCCCAAGCCGCCGAAGGCCATCTTGCCGATGCCGATGGCAACCACGGCACCCACGATGACCATCCAAATGGGAAGGTTGGCGGGCACGTTGAAGGCGAGGAGCAGACCCGTCAGCGCGGCCGAGCCGTCGTTGATGGTCAAAGGCCCCTTGATGAGGAATTTCTGAATGAGCCATTCCGTCAGCATGCAAGCACCCACCGAGATGACGGTCAGGCGAAGGGCATACCAGCCGAAATAGTAAATGGCCACAAGCAAGGCGGGAACCAAGGCGAGGAGCACACGGTACATGATCTTCCTCGTGTTTTCCGTCGAATGCACATGCGGCGAACCGGATATTGTATACTTATTCATTGTTGAATTGTTGATTGTTTAATCGTTTAATTGACTCGGGACTGCGGGACATGGGACGCGGGACTCATTCCGCATTCTGCATTCCGCATTCCACATTCAAATTATTTCTGATTACGCGCACGGATGATGGCCCCCGTCTTGGCCTTGCCGTAACGGATGTAGTCGAGCAGCGGGATGTTGGCGGGACAGGTGAACTCGCAGGAACCGCATTCGATGCAGTCCATGATGTGGTTGCTCTCGGTCTCGTCGAAGTTGTTCTGCTTGGCTAATTTGTGGAGCAGGAACGGCTGCAAGCCCATGGGGCAGGCTATGGCGCAACGACCACAGCGGATGCAGTTGGTCTGACGACGGTCTTGTGCCTCGTTGAGGGTCATCAGCAAGATGCCCGACGTGCCTTTGATGCAGGGGAAGTTGGTGACCGACACCGACTTACCCATCATAGGGCCGCCGTTGATGACATCAGTGATGCCTTCGGGCAGACCACCAGCGGCCTCGATGAGGAGGTCGGCGGGCGTGCCGAAACGCACACGGAAGTTGCCAGGTTTCTTGACCGACTTGCCCGTGACGGTGACGATACGCTCAATCAAGGGCTTGTTCTTTTGAACGGCCTCGTAGACGGCATAGGTCGAAGCCACGTTGACCACGACACAACCCGTTTCGATGGGCAGCTTGCCCGACGGCACCTCGCGTCCCGTGATGGCTTTGATGATTTGCTTCTCACCGCCCTGCGGGTATTTGGTCTTCAAAGGTTGCACCTCGATGCCAGCGTAAAGGTCTTTATGTTCGTTAATGGTCTTGTCCAAAAGTTCGATGGCTTTCATCTTGTTGGTCTCGATGCCGATGATGCCCTTGTCGGTGTTGACGGCTTTCATCAGGATTTTGACACCCATGAGGAACTCTTGCGTCTTCTCCAAAAGGAGGCGGTAGTCGCAGGTCAGGTAAGGCTCGCATTCAGCTGCGTTGATAATGACATATTCGGCTTTTTTGCCTTCAGGCACCATCAGCTTGACGTGGGTGGGGAAGGTGGCGCCGCCCATGCCGACAATGCCGCATTCCTTCACCTTGTCGATAATCTGCTTGGAGTCCAACTTGATGTCGGTGAGCAGTTTATCGGTCTCGATGATGCCCTCGGCCCATTGGTCGGGTTCCACGTCGATGAAGACGGCGGGCTTGTAGTATCCCGTGTGGTCCATCACTACGTCGATCTTGGCGACGGTGCCTGTGGCGGGTGAGTGGACGTTGGCCGAGATGAAGCCCTTGGCCGTGCCGATGAGTTGACCCGTCAGCACATGGTCGCCTTTGTTGACGATGCAGTCAGCCGGTGCGCCAAGGCATTGTCCCAACGGGACGATGATTTGCTTGGGCATCGGAAAGTCTTGTATGGGCAGGTCAGCCGAAAGCTTGTTCTCTTCCGGATGCACGCCACCCTTGAGGAAAGTCTTTATCGGGTTCATGCTGTGACGGTGTTTTCGGGTTTGACTTCGGTTTTCACTTCAACAGGCTGTGCTTCAGGTTTCGGCTGAGGCTTCACTGCGGGCTCGGCACCTTGCAGGGCAGGTGCTTCAGGCTTGGGTGTAGGGAAGTTGACGGCGTGGATGCTGCCGCGCGGACACACCTTGGCGCACTTACCACAGGCCTTACACTTGGCCGGGTCGATGTAGGCGAGGTTGCCGCGCATCTCGATGGCCTCGAAGGGGCATTCCTTCAAGCACTTCTGGCAGCCGATGCAGCCCACCGAGCAGTTCTTGACGACCAAGGCACCTTTGTCGGTGTTGGAGCAGCACACGTAGACACGGCGGTCTTTCTTGCCACGCGGACGAATCTCGATGATGCCACGCGGGCAGGTGCGGGCGCATACGCCGCAACCCACGCACTTGTCGGGGTCGACGACGGGCAAGCCCGTTTCCTCGTCGATGTGCAGCGCGTTGAAGTTGCACTTCTTCACGCAGTCGCCGAGGCCGAGACAGCCTTTCGAACAGCCACCTTCGCCCGCATAAAGCGTGTTGGCGAAAGCACAGATGTCGGCACCTTCGTAGTGCACCTTGGCGGGCGAGTTCTGGCAACTGCCATTGCAGCGCACCACGGCGATTTTAGGCTCGAAAGTGCCAGCGGTAAGGCCCAACACTGCGGCCACCTTGTTCATGTCGGTGCCAGGGCAGGCAAGGCCGTCGATGTTGCCTTTTTCGGCGGCTTGCTTCACACAAGCCTCGGCCAAGGCACGGCAGCCCGCAAAGCCGCAGCCACCGCAGTTGGCGCCGGGCAAACAGGCCTCCGCTTCATCAATCAAAGGGTTCTCTTCCACCTTGAACTTCTGTGCCACAAAGTACAGAACCACGGCCAAAACGCCGCCCAAGATTCCGAGAACCGCAAGGGAAATAAATAAAGTGTTACTCATTTAATGATAGAATTTTGAGTTTGTTTTCGATTTTAAACCTGCAAAAATACGGAAACTCCTTTTTTCGACAAAGGATTTTTTTTGGAAATTTTGGAACTCAGGTTCTAAATGCATTACAAAATTATGCAATTTACATTATACAGATTGTATAAAAATTTAAAATGTTGTATAATAAATTATTATTCAATAATATATAAAAATTGCTTTTTTAATTTGTCGCGCTTCAGATAGAGGATTATATAATAAGGTACAAGCGCAACGATGCTGATGAGGGCCGACAAGCCTTCGCTCACGCCAAGTCCGAGGCAGACGAAAAGCACGGCCAACAACACTAGGATAGGGATGAGATAGGCCAAGACCGCCGCCTTGTTGCCTTGACCGATGGCCATTTTCACGTTCACTTTTTGGTTGAGGGTGAAGTCTTTGTCTTTGGGACGCGGCACGGTGAGGATTTTTTCGGCTTGCTCGCCCATGCCGCAGGCACTCTTGGCATGACAGGCAGCGCAGGCACTCTGTGCCAGTATCTTGATTTCCAGCTCGTCGTCGGTGATTTTGGTGACGATGCCCTCGTGGGAGATGGTTTCTTGGGTGTTCATGATGAGGTGTTGTTTGAGAGATTATGACTCGGTTGTATCTTCTTTTTTGAAATGCAAAACTACAAATATTTCGCTATTGTGTCAAAAACCCGTATTTTTGCACGTTGAAATCTCCTAAGTAAGTAATCAATAATAAACTACATGTTTTTTGATGCGGGACACGGGACTTTGGGACACGGGACAAAATAAATTGTCTCGCGTCTCGCGTCTCCTAGTCACTCGTCCAATATGTAAACTAAAACTACCAGTCTACTTATCATGGTGAGTAAAGAAAAGAAAGACAGCAAATTGGAACTGTGGGTCAAGGCCAAGGTGGACGCTGCAAAGGTGTGGTACAACCGTGACGACAACTTCCTGCGTATCGTGCGTTTCCCTGGGACGAAATCGCCCCTTATAGACGTGTTGATTGATTTTTTCAAACTGTTCACCAAGGGCCGCACTGTCGACCGCGCCGCTGGCGTGGCATTCAACTTCTTCGTGGCATTGTTCCCTCTGATTTTGTTTTTCTTCACGTTGATGCCTTACATCCCTATCCCGAACCTCTACGAGCGTGTGATGATGGCTTTGGATGACTTTCTCGTCCCCTCTGGGACAATGGATTATGTGAAGGAAACCATCGACGGCATCATGACCCAATCTCATGACGGGTTGCTCTCCATCAGTATTATCATGTGCTTGGTTTTCGGATCCAACGGCATCGTGGCGGTCTTCAACGGTTTTCGCAATGTTTATGCCAACTTCCTGACTGACAAGGGACTGGATTTGAAAGGTTGGCTGACGCAACGCCTTTTCGCCATCATCATGCTGATTGTCTTGGGTGCGCTGGTTGTCATTTCGGTGTTGCTGATTTCGTTGGGTGGTACGGTGTTGAAATATCTTGTTACGAACGAAATTTTGGAAGGAGGCTCTTTCGCTTTCTTCCTGTTTAGCGTGCTACGATGGGTAATCGGCGTTTTCGCCTTGAGCTTCGGCATTGCGTTGCTATATTATTTCGGCAACGTCAAGTTCAAGGAACATTACCGTGTCGAGCGAAAACGGACAGGGCCGCACGGAGAGAAACTCTACCGCGATTTTGTTATCTTCAGTCCGGGTACCATTCTTGCCACCACCTTGTTTGTCTTGGGAACCGTGGGGTTCAACGTATACATCTCCAACTTCTCACGTTACAATATGCTTTATGGCTCCATCGGTACGCTCATCATCCTATTGCTTTGGATTTGGGTGGTAGCCATCTTGATTTTGGCAGGCAACGACCTGAATTCTGGCATCCGTCGCAGTGCCGACAGAACGAGTGATTCTGAAATTGCCAACCGTCGCCGCGAAATCGTCATCGAAGACCTGAAGAAACATATCAAGTCCTATCAGGAGGTTAATGAAGACTATCAGCAAAGAATCGAAGTGCTTAGAAATAAAATCGAAGAACAGAGTGTGCTGATTCGGGATATGGAGGTGGAGGTTAAGAATAATAAGCTGATTATCAAGGCTTACGAGGAATATGTGGAGACCGAGCGGAAACGCTCCGAAGAGGAATATTCGATTTCTGAAAAATAGCATCATGGGCATCGTAGCACGACAGAGTATCAAAGGCACCATCGCCACCTATATTGGAGTGGCAGTAGGCATCGTCACGACCTTTTTCATCCAGACGAAAGCCCTTCAGCCCGAGCAGATTGGCCTCATTGATATTCTGCTGCAATGCTCCTTGCTTTTCAGTGGTTTGGCTCAGTTGGGCACTAGCTCGTCGGCCATGCGCTACTATCCTTTTTTCAAGGACGAGGAAAACCGCGACCATGGCTTCTTCGGCTGGACACTGCTCGTGCCGCTCGTCGGATTCACGCTCTTCTTGCTGGCGTTTTTCCTTTTCAAAGGCACTATTGTCGATTTCTTCACAAAAGATGGTGGAGCAGGCGCAGAATTGTTTCCAAAATACGTCAACTTTGTCATTCCGTTGGCGTTTTTTATGCTGTATCTATCTGTTTTTGAGACGAATAGTAATCTTTTGCTGCGTATTGTCCTTCCTAAGTTTGTCCGAGAGGTGGGTTTGCGCGTTGGTACTTTGGCCATCTACCTGTTATATTATTATAAGGTCATCGATTTTGACGGTGTAGTCGTCTCGTTCTGTGTGCTTTATGGCTTGGCAACGCTGATCAATGTCGTCTATCTGTTATCGCTCCAACGTGTTTCGTTCAAGATTGAATGGAAGTACATCAAGCCTCAGCTGAAGCGTGATTTCATGTTCTACACCTTGTTTATGTTGACGGCGGCTTTGGCGGGTAATGTGATTCCCATGCTGAGCAAGTTCTTCGTGGCGGGTGAGGCAGGTTTCCGCTTGGCGGGTGTCTTCACCATCGCCACCAACATTGCGGCGTTAGTCGAGATGCCTTACCGCTCGTTGGGTGCCATTTCACGGCCTCATATCTCTGATGCCATGGCCAAACAGGATGTGAAGCAGGCCGATACGTTGTGCAAGGGTGTCGCCCTCCACCAGTTCATAGCGGGCACGTTCGTCTTTTTCCTGATTTGGACCAACATTGATTTTATCTTCGACTTGTTGCCCAATGGCGACATCTACCGATTGGGCAAATGGGCCGTCTTGATTTTGTCGCTGAGCCGCCTCGTTTATTCCACTTTTGGCGTGGTGACTACAGCCTTGAGCTATTCGAAATATTACTATTATTCGCTGCTTTTCACCATCTTATTGGCGGGAATGTCCGTCGGCCTCAATGCATGGTGGGTGCCCAAGTGGGACATCAACGGCGGTGCCTTGGCCAATTTGGTCTCCTATTCCATTTATTTTGTCCTGCTGTTGGTTTTCATCAAGTGGAAAGTCGGTGTGATGCCTTTGTCGAAGAAGCTGCTGCCTGTGGCCTTGGTCATTTTGGCTTTGTTTGCCCTCAATTGGCTGTGGACGAGCATATTGACGCCCTTGTTTGTGAAGCCTTTTGCGAAACCCATTTTCGGCCAAGTCCTTGATGCTGTGCTAAAAACCGTTTTCTTCCTCGCTTTGGGCATGACGACCATCTACAAGCTGAAAGTTTCGCCTTCGGTCAATGATTTGATTGACAAAGGCTTGAAGATGGTTCGGTGGAAGAAGTAACTATGTTTAATGTATAACATTCATTTTCAATATAGTTCGCCCTCGCTCAGTAAGCACCTCCACGGTGTAAATGGCTGTGGCGAGGTCTTGTAGGCTGATTTCAACCTTGCCGACAGTCGCTCCGTCTATGGCTTTCAGGAGCTGCCCCCACAGGTCGTAAACCTTGACGGATAGGATGTTGTCGGCTTCAACGATGACCTTGTCGTTTGCCGGGTTGGGGTATAATGAAACTGGAATGGTCTGATTGTCGTCAATGTCAAAGAACCCTGCATTGATGATGATTTGTTGCTCGGTGTAACCGCAGTCGTTCCAAGCCTTCACTTTCAACGTGGCAGTGTCTGGTGTGGTCACTATGAGAGAACAGTGTGTGCCGGAGGGGTTCATCTCCCAGTTGGCCCCCACAAGTTCCCATTCGTAATGTGTAGCCAAAGGCACGGAGTCGATGTGGTAGAAGTATTGCCCCAATATGAGGTCGGTACTCACATTGACTTCTGTAAAGCCGATGATTTCGGGGATGGCCTCGGGTTGCCCTGCAAACGAAAGGTGCAAGTGTACGATAGAGTCGCAGTTGGAGATGCTGAATACTTGGGTGTAGTCACCGGGTTCGGTATAGGTGATGTCGTTCCAAGTGAATGAGTTGCAAGCCGTTTGCCACCAGTCATAGATGGACGAGCTTCCTAAATCGACTTCGATATGATAGAGTGTGTCACAGCTGTCGGGCGACTCAACGAGCTGTTCAAAAAGGCCGCTTTCGTTATATGTGACGCCATGGAAGGTATAGGCATTGCAGCCTGTACCATTAACACTGACTTCCAAATAGCCGCTTGGGTTGTATGGCTCGCCTTCTGGGGTGATGTAATAGGCCTGTTGCAGGAAGTTGTTGTAAGGCCGACGTACAGTACCGTCAGATCCTGTGAAAACTGTCGCTTTATCGAAGCAATAAGTTGGAATGGTCAGGTCTTCGTTCACGTTGGTGACGTGGTACATGTATTGGTTCCACACAGGTCTGGCAGGGGCCCAGTTACCGGGATTGCCGAACATGTGGAGCCCGCCAACGCCTGGGAGGTTGGCTGATTGGTCAAGCATACCTGAAACGAGAATTTCGGCAGATCCATCGCCATTGACATCGGCAACGATTGGGTATTCACAGCCTGTCCCAGCTGCCATCATTCGAGTGTAGATGTTGTAAGGTCTGATAGTGTCGTTACCGGTAATGTGACTTTTTCCGCTACCGTTGATGATGCGAAGGTTGTCACTGTCGCGGTAGACGAGTTCCATGATGTCATCCTGATTGAAGTCAAACAGTGTGATGCCTGTTTGCCCTGATAAATCGTCGTGTCGGTGTTGCCAGAGGGTAGTCAGTCCAGATTGTAACGTGTAACGCCAGCAATAGATATACTTGGGTTGCCAGGACTCTTGCTTTTCAAGAAAGACAATCTCGGGATGCGGGTCATCGTCGATGTTGCCGATGAGGGGATAACCGGTGCAAAGGCATTGGACAGTTTTCTTGAAAATGATTTGCCCGTTAGAAGGCTTGTAGGCATAGAAATAGACCGTGCCCATGGTATGGTCGTCGGTGTCGTTGCGAGTGACAAGCACCTCGCATTCACCGTCGAGGTCGAAGTCGGCAAGGCTGACATGGCCGTCTTGCGAGTATCCATTCGGTGGCGTGATGGTCTTGCTGACGGTGATGGAGTTCAACGTGGGATTGGTGCGGCTGGTGATGTTTACGTCGTAAATGGTGTTGCCACAAATCAGTTCTTGCTTTGCATCACCTAATACGTTGCTCGCTAACGACATAGCGTAATAGCAGCGGTGGCTGTTGACTATACCTGGTGCCGAGCCTCTGTAGCTCTCTCCTTTGTTTCCGTTTTCGGGGCCCGAGCAGAGCCATTTCAGCGTGGCGGCATCAAAGATATCGCTGCCGGCATATACTTCTGGGAAGCCGTCGCCATTGAAGTCGGCGAATGAGACCATACCTTCGCAGGAAGTGGCACGGTCCGACACGTTGAGTAACGTACCCTCGATGGTGTATGAACGGATCTTTCTGTCGTAACTGTGGACAAAGATAGCACCTTGCTGCGAGCCGTCGGGCAGGGGATACCTACAGAGGGCATAGTTTCCTGTGGTGTTATAGATGGAGTCTTGGATGTTGAACCTGTATTGTAGCGAGAGGTCAATCCCACTATAAACGTCCAAGGTATTGGTGCGGTAGTTGTTGCCATTGAAATGTGAAATCAGTATGTCGACGACGCCGTTGCTGTCGATATCGCCAGCCATTACAGGGGCGTAAGAAGCCACCACCTCAGGTGTGGAATGAATGAGCGCCACATCCCAAGCATTGCCATCCAACGGACCGTTGCAGTCGCTTTCAATGATGTTGTCGGGGAGGGTGGACTCGGGCACTGGAGCTTCGCAACTCATGCTCCAAACGGGGCGTACTGAAAGCATCTCAGTTTTCGGTTTTGCCACGATGGCCCCTTCTTGGTCGACATTGCCGCCAAAATTGACGGCCCATGCCATTTCGGGATCATATTCCGTGCTGGTCCAGTAGTAGTCGGCAGAAGGCGATCGGCCTCCGTTCTGAATCAGTTTGTCTTCTATACGAGGCAAGGCGGCGATGAGTTTCGACAATTGTCCTGACGAAGGGATGTGCCAACCGTCTTCCATGTCGACATGGGTTGCTGCATATTGCGGATTTCCACCTTGTGTTTCGCGCATCTTGCGTGTGGCATCGTAGCCGCAATGGATGCCATGTAGCTCATACCATACTTGCTCGTAATTCTCAAGGTCTGCTATGTCGCTGTTGTCGCCCCATGCATATTTTGTTGGCAAATCGTTGAGCGCAGTCAACCAGTACTCATCACTGTCGGGTGCAACATAAAAGACGACGCCAGTTTGTCCGCCCGCCGTGGTGACCACATCGCCAATCTGCTGCCTTCTGCTTTTAGCGACGCTGAAATTACGAATGCTTCTCACACCTATAATCACAGTGTTGTAATAGTTCCATTTCATGTAGTTGGCCGTGCTGCCACGGTCGGAAACCACAAAGGCGTGCATGGCATCCTGCTCGGTCGAACTCCAATACCAGTTGGGACTTGCGTGAACGAAAGGACTCCCATTGACCATTCGCAGCGACTCGTTGACCTCGTTGACGTAGGCAATGAGCCACCTTAGCTGTCCGGCAGCAGGCAAATACCAGCCATGCTCAAAATCAACGGCCCAAGCGGCTGGATACCAATCGGCTTCATGAGTGGCACGAATGATTTCTGTGTTCCGGTATCCGTCGAGGTCAAAGATGGCCTCCCTCGAATAGTGAAGGCTGGGCAGGTCAGGGATGTCGTAACCATCATAATAATGGTTTTGGTTGACCCAATGGGTCTCAGTTGTTTCGTTGGCTAAATTGACAGCCCAGCCTTGCTGTCCCGTGTTGTCGACATAAAAGACAATGCCTTGCGCCGTCTTTCCTGACGAAGCATATTCATCCGGTCTCACTGTGCTGCCATCGGTGCATAGGATGTCGCCGATGTTGACGGTCTGTCCGAAACCGAAAAGGCACGATAGCATAAGGACGAAAAACAACACGTTTTTTTTCATGACAACACGTTTTAACTGTGCAAAAGTAAGGGATTGGATTGAAAATGGCAAGGTTTTTTCCCGGTAACAAGAGTTTGGAAGCTATTTTACGACACTAAGCTTCAAGACGGCCTTGCCATGTTTGGTCAAAACCTCCACGGTGTAAATGGCTGTGGCGAGGTCTTGAATGCTGATTTCAACCTTGCCGACAGTCGCTCCGTCTATGGCTTTCAGGAGCTGCCCCCACATGTCGTAAACCTTGACGGATAGGATGTTGTCGGCTTCAACGATGACCTTGTCGTTTGCCGGGTTGGGGTATAATGAAACGGGAATGGTTTGATTGTCGTCAATGTCAAAGAACCCTGCATTGATGGTGATTTGTTGTTCGGTGTAGCCGCAGTCGTTCCAAGCTTTCACTTTCAAGGTGGCTGTGTCTGGTGTGGTCACTATGAGTGAACAGTGTGTGCCGGAGGGGTTCATCTCCCAGTCGGCCCCCACAAGTTCCCATTCGTAATGTGTAGGCAAAGGCACGGAGTCGATGTGGTAGAAGTATTGCCCCAAGATGAGGTCGGTGCTCACATTGACTTCGGTCAAGCCGATGATTTCGGGGATGGCCTCGGGTTGTCCTGCAAACGAAAGGTGCAGGTGTACAATGGAATCACAACCATCTAGGGTGACAAAGGATTGTTCGTAAACACCTGGTTCCGTGTAAGTAATGCCGTTCCAAACGAATTCTCCACAACCTTGTTGCGACCATTCATAGGTAATGGTTCCACCGAGGCTTACCTCAATGTTGAAGAGCGTGTCGCAGCCCGTTTCAGACTCGATAAGTTGTTCATAATGACCGCTTTCTTCATATCGTATGCCGTTAAATATAAAGAATCGGCACCCCGACCCTGTAATGTCGACTTCAACCGCGCCGTTGGGGTTGTAAAGTTCGCCGTCAGGGGTATAATATCCAGCTTGTTGCAAGAAGTTGTTGAAGGGTCTACGAATGAAGCCATCGTGGGCAGTGAAAGTGGTGGCAGTGTTGAAGCAGAATGTGGGGATAGTCAGGTCTTCATTCACATTGGTGACATGATACATGTATTGGTTCCATACCTTGCGGGCAGCGAGCCATGGCTCAGTCGACGACTTGTAGACCTTCAGCATAGTGTTGGCCTGCATATAACCACCAGCTTTGCCTGTGACAACAATCTCAGCACTGCCATCGTTATCCACATCGGCCACAATGGGGACCTGCATGATGGAGATTTCGCCACAATCAATCGTTGAAAGCACTGTGGGTGGCAATGTACTCAGGTCGTAAATCCTCAAATAACTATTGTCAGTGTAGACGAGTTCGTTTCTCCCGTCCGCATTGAAGTCGAAAAGTGTAGCCGTATTGGAGTAAGAGTCTTCGTCAATAGGTAATGACCAAAGGAAGCTGAAGCCGTTAGTCGAAGGGTTGAATCGATAGGCACGCAGGCCTTTGTCGTTTTCGTGGCAGCAGTCAATGAGGAGCTCCACAAAGTCGTCATGGTCAAAATCCGCTATCAGGGGAACGCTTTTCCCTGTGAAATGCGTCTCCAATTGAATCGGTAGACTTGTTCGGTTGTTGAACACGTCCCAAACATAAAACGAAACAGTGCCTGATGAGCCTTCCGTGTCGCGGTTGCTGACGAGGATGTCGGGGTGACCGTCGAGGTTAAAGTCGGCCACTTGCACATGCCCATCGTTGATGATGCCATTGGGCGGAGTGATGCTTTTCGTTAGTGAGACATGGTTGCCCGTGGTGCCGTTTGGATTGGTGATGACGACGTCGTAAATCTCGTTGCCTAAAATGAGTTCTTGTCGGGTGTCGCCGCAAATATCGAAGGCCAAAGGACAAGAGAGTTTGTTGTGGTTGGTGTGGCTGTTGTGCGAATAGGAGTCGGCCTGGTTGCTGCCACCTTGGGCTGTGGCAAGCAATACGCCTGTCTCGGCATTGAAGATTTTGTTGCGTACATAAACTTCTGGGTGACCGTCGCCGTTGAAGTCGGCAAAGCCGATGCTGACGGAGAAGTCGTTGTAGCCCGTGTTGTAGTTTGCATTCGAGACCCAAACAGGGATGCCAAGATTAGCAAGCGAGATGTCGTAGGCGTACAATTTTGAGTCTTTGCAGGCGGTCACAATCAGCCCTTTGCGGTTGGGCAGTTTGACCAAACCATAAGAGCCGTTGCCATGTGCCCATACCAAGCCTTCCACGTTAATCTGTGCTTTCAAATATTTGTCTCTTCCGTCATACACATTGATGGTCTTTGCCGCAGTTTGGCTTGGGTTGTTGCCCATCATGACGAAGCAAACGATTTCGGGGATGCCGTCGTCGTCAAGGTCGCCGACCAGCGGGTTGATGCGGCAATAGATATTGTCTTCCGACGACCAGTCTTCGCGGATGCCCCACTCGAAGCCTTGGAGGGGAACGTTACAGTCGCTTTCAAGGATGTTGTCAGGGAGGTCGATGGGTGTTGCGGTAAGGTGCAAGGTTACTATGCTGTCACAGCCATGGCTGTCAATGAAATTTTGTGTGTAGTCGCCAGGTTGCGTGTAAATGGTGCCGTTCCATTCGTACGATTCGTAAAAGTTTGCAAAAAGGTCAACATGTTGAGGATCGCCCTCTGTGCCGATGGGTTCTCCTTCTGGGGTGATATAATAGGCTTGCTCTAAAAAGTTGTTGTAAGGTCTGCGGATGGTGCCATCAGAAGCAGTAAAGACGGAGGCGTTATTGAAACAAAACGATGGAACGGTCAAGTCTTCGTTGACATTGGTGACATTGTAGACATATTGGTTCCAAACGGGACGGGCATCTGGCCAGTTGGAATTGCCAAATACGTTCAGACTTCCGTACCCATTGTTGCCGTTATAATCGTCTAATAAGCCCGTGGTAATGACTTCAGCGTGACCGTCGCCATTGATATCGGCAATGACGGGGTGCTCGCCTGCGGTACCTGAGCGCATGGGATAAGAATACAAGGTGGCACCGTCGGAACCATTCATGATGTTCAGATTATAGGCGTCGCGATAAACGATTTCAGGGATTTCGTCCAAATTGAAGTCGAAGAAGGCCATTGTGGTCATCCCCGACGGGTCATTGTGATGGATTTCCCATAGGGTGTTGATTCCGCTTCCAGTCGTGTAGCGCATGCATCGCATCTTCTCTGCGTATGTGTCATATTGGTAATCCACAAACATGATTTCCGGATGAGGGTCGCTGTCGATATTGCAGATGGCTGGGAAACCTACGCTACGGCAAAGCAATGAATATTGGAATAGGATTTCGCCGTTTGAGGGCCGATAGGCGTATAGATAGGCATTGTCTACCGTACAGTCGTCGGTAAGGTCTTTGGTGACAACGACCTCAACTTCTCCATCAAGGTCAAGGTCGGCAATAGCCACTTGTCCATCTTGCGGATAACCACTCGGGGGCGTGATGGTCTTGTTGACCGTAATCGAGTTCAAAGATGGGTTGGTGCGACTATTGATGTTGACATTGTAGATGGTGTTGCCGCAAATGAGTTCCAGCTTTGCATCGCCCAAAACATTGTATGCGTAAGAGATGGCGTAAAGGGAACGATGGGGGTATGGACTGTTGGGTGAGCCTCGATAACTCAAACCTTTGTTTCCAGTGTCAGGACCGCTGCAAAGACGTTTCAATGTGGCAGCGTCGTAGACGGTGTTCCCGACATAAACTTCAGCATAGCCGTCGTTATTGAAATCTGCAAAAGAGAGTGGCCCCTCGCAAGACGGGTCGTAATCCGAAGTGTTGAGCAGTTGCCCGTTTCTGGAATAGGAGCGTATCTTGCCATCGTTGCACATGACAAAAATGGCGCCTTGTAGTGTTCCGTTGTCCAAAGGATATTTTACCAAACCAAAGGGGCAATACTGCAGATATATCTCTTCCGGGATGGAGATGGTGCTTTGCAACGAGAGGTCGTCGCCTCTGTATATTCCCAATTGATTTGACCAATGCTTATAATTGTCGTCGGTGGCAGTATAGTGTGGAACCACGATGTCGACGATGCCATCGCCGTCAATGTCGCCACAGAGTGGGGTGGCATAGGCGTGTACGTTGTCGGGAGTCTGATGCAACAACTGTCCGCCTTGGAAAGGTATGGGTGTGTTGTCGTTGCAGTCGATTTCAAGGATGTTGTCGGGAAGGGTGGGCTCTGGCAATGGCGTACGGCTAAGGATGTTTCTTACTGCTCTGAAGCACAAATCGTCGGACTTGCTTTTGCTGACGAAAAGCCCGCCCCAGTCACGACTATGGTCGCCGAAATCCACGGCCCAAATTTGGCCCGAAGTGTTGGCTTCCGTGCTGCTGGCGTAGGGTTGCCATTGTAAGGTCGATCCACCTTCTTGTGCGAATATGTCGTTGATGCTGCTTAGGGCACTTAGGAGTTTTTGCAGTTGTCCCGCCGTGGGGATGTACCACTCGTTTTCAAAGTCAACCAATCCTGCTCCGTAGGCTTGGGCATAGCCTTGGCTGGCATGAAATTGCCGAATGATATCTGTGTTGTCGTATCCGGAGGTCTCGTTTAACAAGCTCAAAGGCGTGTTGAGGTTTTGAAGAGAAGGGATGTCGCTCGATATTCCCCAGTTATGGGTCGGCAAGTCGTTGAGGGCGACCATCCATCCGTCAGCTCTGTCTTCGGTTACATAAAAAACGATACCTTTCGACCCATCATCATTGGTCACAACATCACCGATGCTGTAGGTTTGGGCATGGAGCGAAAATGATGTTGCCAAGAGCAAAAACAATACTATTTGGATTGGGCGTCTCATATCAATGTATTAAAAGTCAGTTACTGCCCTGACTTGGAAATAATGGTCGCATTTTTTACTGTGGCCTTCGTTGCCTTGTGAATTGATGTCCCAAGCTTCGATGCTGTTGCATTCGGTTGATGCCCATAGCCACCAATCGTTGGAAAGAATAAAGGGTGTGCCCCCAACAACGTCAAGAGATTGGTTGATCTCCGGAATATAACCATATAGGTATCGGATTTGTCCTGCGGCAGGCAGATACCATCCGTGGTCGAAGTCAACTGCCCATGCTGCAGGATAGGTGATGGCGTCGCCTGCCTGTCTGATTTTCCTTGTGTTTCCCAATCCATCAAAGTCGGCAATTGCATCCCGCAATTGTTGGTAGTTGGAAAGTGTTGGTATGTCGTCAAGCTCAGGACTCCATAATAAGCTCCCTTGATAATCCAAGTGAACCGCCCATCCATGCTGGTTGCTCCTGTCTACATAAAAAACGATGCCTTTGGCGGTTCTCCCCGATGCGGCAAATTGCTCTGGCCTAACGGTGCTACCATCGGTGCAGAGGATGTCGCCGATGTTGACGGTTTGTGCAGAACAAATCATCGAATACAAGAGAGCGGATATAAAAAACATATACTTTCTCATGCTATTCATAATATAATGGCAAAAATAATCATTTTTCTGTTGAGATTTCCAATATCTCCAATTTTTGAAGAAATATCTGTACTTTTGCAAGCATATTTTTATGGGACAAAATAGTAGAGAAATGAAAATACTGATGCTGTTGGACCATCCGTTTCCCCCCGACACTCGGGTTGAAAACGAGATGAAGTCGCTGACCGATGCAGGCTTTGAAGTGCATATAGCTTGTTTTCAGAAGAACAAGGAACCGCTGCTTGAAAGAACAGAGTATGGCATTATTCATCGAAAGCCTGTCTCAAAGTTTATCTACAAATCGAGCGTTGGCGTGTTGAAATTCCCATTCTATTTCAACTATTGGAGACGTTTCGTAAAGGAGCTTTTTGCCCTCGAGAAATTTGATGTCATCCATGTGCATGACTTGCCTCTCGCGAAAGTCGGGTATGAGGCAAAATGCAAATACGGTGTCAAGTTTATCCTTGATATGCATGAGAATTGGCCTGTGTTGCTGCAATTGTCGAAGCATACGAATACTTTCCTTGGCAAGTTGTTGTCTTCCAATGACCAATGGGTAAGATATGAGAAGGAAATGTGTGGGCTGGCTGATAAAATCATTGTGGTGGTGGATGAGGCAAAAGGTAGGGTTAGTGGCTTGGGCATCAATCCGGAAAAGATTGAAGTGGTTTCCAACACCTTGGATATTAATCAGTTTGACCCTATTGAGAGAAAAGAGTTCAGGAAAGACAAATTTAGGATGCTTTATGTGGGAGGGATTAACTATCATCGTGGCATTCAATATGTTATTAAAGCCATTGCTTTGCTCAAGGAAAAAGGCATAGAAGTGCATTTTGATTTGGTTGGCGATGGAAGCTATCTTGGTGATATTAGACGACTTATCGATGAGTTGCAGGTTCAGGATAATGTTACGGTGCATGGCTTCAAGCATTACACCCAGATATGTGACATTTACGAGTCCGCCAACGTGGCTTTGATCCCCCATGTCAAATCAGGGCATACTGACAATACGATACCGCACAAGATTTTTCAATATTTGTATGCAGGTATACCGATGATTGTTTCAAATTGCGACCCGCTGGTCCGTATCGTGAACGAAACGAATGGCGGATTGAGCTATCGTTACGACCATCCGGAAGAATTGGCTGATATTATTGCTGGTTTCTATTCACATCCCGAACAGTTGAACAACTATATCCAGCATGGCCGTCAAGCGGTAATAGACAAGTACAATTGGAAGGTGGACGGTGCCAATTTGGTTCGATTATACAATGGTCTGCTCTAAAAGCCTTGCGTAATTGGTGGTTAATGCTTTCCTCGAATACTGCTCTATCGTATTGTTCGGATTATTGGGCAGATTGTTATTAAGGTACTTTTGATAGAGGTCTTTCACCACCTCCTTCATTCTTTCTTTGTTTTCAAAACCCACAGTGGTGCCTGCATGGGTCTCATTAAGGGTTCTTGCTGCATCACCGTCTTCAGGACCAATGGCCAAAATGGGGCGAAGCGAGGCTAAATACTCATATAGCTTTCCCGTGACGATGCCTTTGGCATTAGGGGCATCGTTGATGAGCAGCAACAGCACCTGCGACGACTCTTGGAACTGTTTTACCTCGTTGTGGGGGACATGAGCGACAAACTCTGTGTTTTCGGTCAAACCGCGTGAGTTCAAACTCTGTACGACCGATTGGTCAACATGTCCCACAAATCTGATTTTTAATGCTTCACCGAATCCGTCAATCTCGTTTTTCAGTTCTTGCAAGGCTTGCCAAAGCACAGGCGCGTTGCGTGTCGGGCCTACTACGCCAAGATGGGTTAAGGTAAATTCTTTCGACAAAGGAGCCCTTTCTTCATTCGGTTCGAAATCCCAGTCGAAGCCGTTGGAAATCACGCGAACGTTGCGATTGCCTATTTTTCCCAAACCTTTGGCACATTCCCAGCCTATGGTAACGATTTTGTCGGCTTTCGTCAGCACTTCATATTCCAATTTGTGCTGTTTGCGGTCGGCCCAAGGGGTGAGGTGCAGCTCATCGTAGAAGTCGATTTCGGTCCATGGGTCACGGAAGTCGGCAATCCAAGGGATACCAAGATCCTCCTTCAACTTCATGGCTATCAGGTGCATGGAGTGGGGTGGCCCAGTGCTGATGATGGCATCTACGGGATGCTCTTTTAGGTATTCCTTGAGGTAGCGCACCGAGGGCTTCACCCACCAGCAACGGGCATCGGGGATGAAGAGGTTGCCGCGAATCCAAACGGAAAGGTTTTCTTTCCACCCACTTTTCTTCTTTTCGGAGGCAAACCCAGCTTTAATGGTGTCCTCTTTCTTGATGCCGAGGAACTTCTTATATATTGTGTAAGGTTCAACAATCGGTCGCCTGATGACTTCCGTTTCGGGCGCGACATCTTTCTCCAACGAAGGGTCAATAATCGGATATTCAGCGTCTTCCGTGGTATAAATCACGGGTTGCCAGCCGTTTTCGGGAAGATATTTCGACATCTTCAGCCAACGTTGTACGCCGCTGCCGCCCGACGGGGGCCAATAGTAGGTGATGATGAGGACGCGCTTCATGCCTTTTCCTCTTTCTTGGGTTTGAAAGTATAAATGAGGGCTCCGATGAGACCTAAAATCATAATCAACGAGCTGGCAAACGAGACCGTGTTGCCCATCTTGTATGCCTTAGGTGCATATTCCATCACGATTTCATGGTCACCAGCCGGAATCATGGCTGCACGAAGCAGATAGTTGGCGCGAAGCAATGGCTGCTCCTGTCCGTCAATGGTCATCTTCCAGCCTTTCTCAGTCCAAATCTCAGAGAAGACAACGAGATAATTGGCGGTCGTTGAGCTTGTCGAAACGCCGCTGAAACTGTAAGTCAACTTGTTGGGCTGGTACTCCACCAACTCGATTTGCGGCGCAATGCTGTCCGTGAATTGATACTCACCAACCTTGTTTTCAAACTCTTTGCTCAAGATGGCAGTGCGCTGCAAATCCGTTGAGGCAATGGCGTCGATTTCTTCATTCGGTGTGTCAACCCATTGAATGTTGTTGGCCACCCAAGCATTGCCATAGGCAAACGAGTTCAGGAAGGGCTGTGCATCAGGATTATAGATGATGTATTTGGTGTTCAGCATGTTCAACACTTTCTGTTGCATCAATCTCTGCATCAAATCCTGGGAGGTTTTGGCGCTTCTGAGTTGGTTGAGCTCGCCACCCAGATATTGCGTAATCACATCTTGGTAGCGGCGCAACTTGGCACCCGAATAGCCACCTAACGACTTGTGGAAATAACAAGTGCTGGCATCGTTGAACATGTCCTTGGTGAGGTCGGCCACCCTGAAGTCAAGGGCTTCGTCAGCCAAGATGGCTTTGTCGGCTGTCGATGCAGTAAAGGGTTGGAAATACTTCTGCTTGCTGACAAATTTGTCGTTGTTGAGGTAGCGCTTGTCGATGGGGAACATGTCGACCAAAACCAATGCCGCAAGGATGGGGAAGGCGATTTGGCCTTTCAGCTTGCCCTTGCCATAAAAGAACAACGGTACGGCGGCAAGGATGATGAACAGCAGGCTGCGCAAGGCATCCTTACGGAAGATGGCGATGCGCACATTCTCGAGTTGCGATGCAAATTGGGCGTAAACAGCACCGTCTTTGCCCGCACTCAACGATGCAAACTGCTTGGCTTCTTCTTGGCTGAGGAAGTTGAAGAACAACTTCGGGGCGGCGAGGAATAATAAGCAGATACCCGCAGTGACGCCCAAGGCGATGAAGAATTTCTTTTGGTTTTTCTTAAAACCGTCGGGGTCTTTCGCGATTTCGGCCAAGCCAAGGAAGCCCAACAAAGGCATGGTCACTTCGGCAATGACCAAGGTCATGGAAACAGCCCTAAACTTGTCGTAGCCAGGGATGTAGTCCAAGAAGAAATTGGTGAAGCCCATGAAGTTTTTGCCCCAACTGAGCAAAATAGAAAGCAGTGTGGCGACGAGCAAGGCCCATTTTAGTTTGCCTTTCACGGTCATGGCACCTAAGACAAAGAGGAACACGACGATAGCACCCACATACACTGGGCCGCTGGTGCCGGGCTGGTCGCCCCAGTAGGCGTTGCTTTGCGCGATGTTGTCCTTGAACCTGCGGTCGGCCTTTTCAAGGGCAGGGTTCTGTTTGCCAATGTAGGCCGAAGCACCACCTTTGGCGTTGGGAATCAGCAGACTCCAAGTCTCACCCTTGCCATAGCTCCATTGCGTGATGTAGTCGCGGTCGAGGCCTTTGGTCTGGTTGTCCTCGTTGCGGGTCAGCACCGGTTTGCCACGCGTGGTTTCCTTGCCGAATTCATAACTGCCGTAAAGTGAAGTCGAGCATGTCAGCACCCCGATGATGGCGGCCACGGCTAATCCAACGGAAGCCTTGATGAAATGCCCTAACCTCTTGTTTTTGATGTCGCTGATGAGTTCGGCGACGACGAGAATGACAACAATCAGTGCCAAATAGTAGGTAATCTGTAAGTGTCCCGTTCTAACTTCAAAAGCTAAAGCAAAAGCGGTTAATAGCCAACCCCACAGGTATTTGCCTTTGTAGGTCAGCAGCACGCCGGCAATGACAGGGGCCATATAGGCCATGGCCATGGCTTTGGCGTTGTGGCCTGCCCCGATGACAATAAATAGATAGGAGGTGAACCCGTATGCAATGGCTCCGATAAAGCTTATCCAAAAGCCGCAGTCAAGCACCAAAAGCAAGACGAAAAAGCCTAACATACAGATGAATACCGAGCCGATAGGGTGGGGGAATCCCAAGCTCAATCCCTTGTAGATGGGGTTGGTAAGGTTGCCTTTGGGTTGCACGGAGATGTTCCAAGCAGGCATGCCGCCAAACGGAGCATTGGTCCAAAGGGTCTGATCGCCCGTAGCTTCTTGGTAGTCAGAGATTTCTTTCGACATGCCAAGGTGCATCTCGATGTCGTGTTGCTTGATGCGCTTGCCTTGCAGCACTGGACTGAAGTAAACCAAAGTAATCACCGAAAAAGCGATAATGGCAGCAACGATGCTGATTATCTTTTTCGGTCCCTGAGCCTGTCGAAGGGCCGACCATGTTTTGTTTTCGTTCTTGTTTGTATTGCTCATGGTGTTCAAATTATTCTATTCAACTTCTTCAAAATCAGTGTATTCTCCTATGTTTGGGTCAATGTGAGGGTTTTTGTCTTCATTGGAAGGAGCCTTGGTGTCGCCTTGTGAAAACTGCTCCATCTGTTCTTGAAGTTTTCTCATCCTTCTTCTAAATATCAGCCTGACAAGCGAGCTGAAGGCGTAGAAGATTAAAACCGCAAATAAGATAATTCTTAAAAAGGCCATGTTCTATATATTTTAATGCGCGGCGAAATTACGATTTTTCTTTTTGCAAAGGCTTTTTTTTGCCCAAAATGTCTTTCCAAGCGGCTCCTAAAAATCCTAATCCGTAACCAAAAAGCTGACAATAAGCCGCTGGCACTGAAAGCATTGCGACTTTAAATTCCTTGTTTTTGACCAAGGAGTCGACAAAGACCATAATGATATAAAGCACGATGGGCATGAACCACAGCCAATGGTGGAAAATACCCAACATGACCAGCAAAAGGTTGCCGACCACGAAGGCCGCAGGCAAAAGGTGGACGAGCTTGAAGGTCTCGGGGTATTTGTTTTTCAAGACGACACGCGCCTCGCCCGAATGCTTAACCTGACGGAAGAACGAACTGAACTTGACACGGCGTTTGTGATAGACGAAGGCCTCCGGGAAGAGTCGGCAGCTATAACCATTCTTGAAGATGCGGGTGCTCAAGTCAATATCCTCGCCATAGCGCATAGGAGCGAAGCCTCCCAAGGCTTCGTAAACGCTTTTCTTGATGCCAAGGTTGAAGCTGCGTGGATAGAACTTGTCCATTTTTCGCTTGCCGCCGCGGATACCACCTGTGGTGAAAAACGAAGTCATGGCATAGTTGATGGCCTTTTGAATGGGCGTGAACGATGGATGGGCGCTGTCGGGACCGCCGAAAGCATCGCAAGGTTCTCTGTCAAGTTCTTCCTTGATGATTTCCAAATAGTTTTCGGGCACGATGACATCGGAATCCAAGATGATGAGGTAGTCGCCATGGCTACGTTCGGCACCGTAGTTACGCGAAGGGCCAGGACCAGAGTTGGTTTTGAAGTAATAATTCAAATTCAATCGATCTTTGTATTTTTCGCAGACCAAGTCGCATTTTTCCTTCGAGCCGTCCTCCACCACCACGACCTCGAAATCCTTGAGCGTTTGCGCACAAAGGCTCTCCAACAGCTCATCGACTTCCTGTGGCCGATTATATACGGGTATAATGATTGAAAACCGCATTTTCATTATTTTTTGCAAAGATAGGGATTCTTTGCTTATCTTTGCGCTATCAAATGCGAATATCCGAAAATGAAGAAACTGATAGCCTTTTTTACCAAGATATTTCCCCGCCAGTGGCTTATCAAGCTGAGTTATCTCTTTAGCTTATTGGTTCGTCCGTTTTATGCTGGCAACAAAGTGGAATGCCCCATTTGTGGGGGCCATTTCCGTAAGTTTTTGCCTTACGGCTATGGAAAAGCTATGGATAACCGTTTGTGCCCTAAGTGTTTGTCTTTAGAGAGACATCGTTTGCTTTGGCTCTACCTGAAAGAGAAAACCGATTTTTTCACTGCGCCTCTAAAAGTGTTGCATTTCGCTCCAGAACAGCCATTCCTGAAGCGTTTCCGTGCCTTGAAGAATCTTGACTATACCACAGCCGACCTTGATTCTCCTATTGCCGACCTCCATCTTGATGTCACCGCCATCGATCAGCCGAGCGGTACCTACGATGTGATCATTTGTAACCACGTGTTGGAACATGTCAACGACGCAAACAAGGCTTTTGCCGAAATCAAGCGCATCCTAAAACCCAATGGCTGGGCGATTCTCCTCGTGCCCATCAATCCCGATGTGGACACCTTCGAAGATCCGAGCATCACCGACCCGAAGGAACGCGAGCGTTTGTATGGACAATACGACCATGTGCGTCAGTTTGGTCGCGACTATGCCGAGGTGTTGCGCAAGGCGGGCTTCATAGTGACCGAAGACCGTCTTTATTACGAGATTTCAGAAGAGCGGCGCGAGCGGATGCGTTTGGCGCGCAGGGGAGAGGAAATCATTTATCGATGCTCATTGTCGTGAATTGCGTCTCGCAATTCACAAAAAAGCAAACTGCGAGAGCGCAGCTTGCGAGAATGAAAAACAACAAAAGGCGATTCCCAGCAGGGGTCGCCTTCGTTACCTTAAATGAGAAATATAACGGCTTCCGATTCCGTTTTCGCGGAACGAGGATTAATACTCGTCAGAAACTGTAAGTTTTTTTCTGCCTTTGGCTCTGCGGCGGGCCAAAACCTTACGGCCGTTCGCCGTTGACATTCTTTCTCTGAAACCGTGTTTGTTTCTACGTTTTCTGTTCGATGGTTGATAAGTGCGCTTCATCTCTCTATCGTATTTATTTGTTCTTTTACTCTAAAATCCCTTTGAATTGGGCTGCAAAAGTACAAATATTTTTCTTTGCTCCAACGCTTTTCATGAAAAAAATGAAAAAGGCAAAACCAAAAACGATTTTGCCTTTTTTCAAGTTGTTGAAATTTAATCGTTTATGCAACCACTTCCTTTTCGGGGATGTTCTTCAACGTCTCAACGAGGAAGTCCCAGAAAGGCTGAACGCTTTCGATGAGCAGGGCCTCGTCGGGTGAATGGGGGTGCACCAAGGTGGGACCGAAGCTCACCATATCCCAATTCGGATACTTGGAGCCGAGGATGCCGCATTCCAGTCCAGCATGGATGACCATGATTTTGGCTTCCTTGCCGAACTTGTCTTGATACACTTTCTTCATCAAGTTGAGGATGGTCGAGTTGATGTTGGGCTTCCAACCTGGGTAGTCGCCAGTGGAATAGGCCTCTGCACCGTTTTCAGTGAGGTTCTTGCGAATTTGTTCGGCTAACTTGTCCTTGTCGGCATCGACGAGGCTACGGGTGAGGGCAGCGCAGGTAATCTTGCCGTCTTCCATCTTCACCGTGGCCAAGTTGCTTGAGGTCTCGGTAGTGCCTTCAAAGTCGTTCGACATGGCAATGACGCCATTGGGATAGCGGGCGATGGCGCAGAACATGTTGTTTTGCGTCTTCACGTCGATGATCTGCTTGGGCATCTCGGCGGCTTCGCAGAGGATGGCAAGGTCGGGCTCGATTTGGTTGAACTCTTCTTTGCAGATATCCTCGTATTCAGCAACATACTGCTTGAATTCGGCTTCTTTGTCGGCAGGCACGACCACGATGGCTTCGGCTTCTCTCGGGATGGCGTTGCGGAGGCTGCCACCATCGATGCAAGCGAGGCGAAGACCATATTTCTCGGCTGCCATCAGCAGCATGGCGTTCATCACCTTGTTGGCGTTGGCACGGCCCAAGTTGATGTCCATGCCCGAGTGACCGCCCTTCAATCCCTTTACGAAGAGACGGTAGGCTGCCATGCCAGCAGGAACGGCTTCAAAAGCAGGTGTCCAAGTGCCAATGGTATCGACACCGCCAGCGCAACCCACATAAAGCTCACCTTCGGTCTCCGAGTCCATGTTCATCAGGATGTCGCCTTTCAGCACGCCAGGTTGGAGTTTGTTGGCACCCGTCATGCCTGTTTCTTCATCGATGGTGAAGAGGGCCTCGATGGGACCGTGTTGCAGGTCGGTGGCTTCAAGGACTGCCATAGCAGCTGCAGCGCCAAGACCGTCGTCGGCACCGAGGGTGGTGCCGTTGGCCTTCACCCAACCGTCTTCGATGTGCGTTTCAATCGGGTCGTTCTCAAAATCGTGTACCTTGTCGGCGTTCTTTTGCGGAACCATGTCCAAGTGGGCTTGCAGGATGACGCCCTTGCGGTTTTCCATGCCAGGGGTGGCAGGCTTGCGCATGATGACGTTGCCGCAGTCGTCGATGATGGTTTCAAGTCCGTGTTCTTCGCCCCATTGTTTCATGAAAGCGATCACTTTAGCTTCTTTCTTCGAAGGGCGTGGAATTTGTGTGAGACTGTAAAAGTTTCTCCACACGCCATTCGGCTCTAAATCTTTGATAGTGCTCATTGATATTTATTGTTTAAATGTTGATTTGTTGAATTGTTGAATCGTTGATTATTTTCTGTTTCCCAAGCCAATGTAATAAAGGAGTGAGACCAATGATGACAGTGCTGCCACCACGTAAGTGCTGGCGGCCCAACCGAGGGCTTCCTTGGCTTGCGACAACTCCTGTTGGCTGAGCGAGTTGGATGATCCCAACCAAGCCAAAGCCCGTTTCGAGGCGTTGAACTCAACAGGCAAGGTCACGACACTGAAGAGAAACACCAAGGCGAACATGGCAATGCCCAACCAAAACAAGGTAGGAAAGGTGTTGATGATAAGTAATCCAATGATAATGACAATCATGGATAGCTTCGACGAAATGCTGACCGCAGGCACCAAGGCGGAACGTAGCTTCAAAGGAGCATAGCCTTCTTTGTGCTGCACGGCATGGCCACATTCATGGGCAGCGACAGCGGCAGCTGAAACGCTATTCGAGCGATAGACGTCTTCGCTGAGATTAACTGTCTTTTTGGTGGGGTCGTAATGGTCGGTGAGTTGCCCTTTGATGCAAGTGACCGAGACATCATAGATGCCGTTGTCGTTGAGCATTTTCTGGGCGATTTGTGCTCCGGTGAGTCCGCCAGGCGACAACACCTTGGAGTATTTGGCGAATACGCTTTTCAATTTCCATTGCACCAGCATTCCAACAATGCTAATGACGATGATAAGAATCCAACTCATTTCTGTTGACATGATTTCGATTTTTTAAAGTTCAAGGTGCAAAGATAGTGGATTTTTTCAATTGTTTGGTGAAAAAAACAAGATGGAATTGTGTTTTTCACTATTTTTGAAAATTATTTCAAAACGTTTATGTCGATACAATCCTACAATTTGTTCTTGATCATCATGTCCATAGTGGCTGTCGTGGTCTTCGTAAGCCTCTTTTTTGTTGATGCCGGCTATGGCAAGTTCTACAACAAGAAATGGGGGCCGGCGGTCAACAATAAATTGGGATGGGTGCTGATGGAATCGCCTGTGTTTTTTGCCATGCTGTTGCTGTGGTTTTTTTCTGACCGTCGCGACGATTTGGTGCGCTTGGCGTTCCTGTTTTTGTTTGAACTGCATTACATCCAGCGTTCCTTCGTGTTTCCTTTCCGAATGAGGGGCAACAATGTCATGCCGCTTTCCATCGTCTTGATGGGCGTGACTTTCAACCTGTTAAATGCCTTTATGCAAGGTGGCTGGGTTTTCTACATCTCGCCCGATGACTATTATCCCGCCGACTGGCTGACTGACCCGAGATTTATCGCAGGGTTCTTGGTGTTCATTATCGGCATGTATATCAATATCCAATCCGACGACATCATCCGCAACCTGCGCAAGGAGGGTGACACCAAGCATTATCTGCCCCAAGGCGGCATGTTCCGCTATGTGACCTCAGCCAATTATTTCGGCGAGTTTGTGGAATGGGTTGGCTTTGCGATACTGACATGGTCGTGGGCAGGGGCGGTTTTCGCCTTGTGGACCTTCGCCAATTTGGGACCGCGTGCCGACCACATCTACAAGCAGTATCAGGAAGAGTTTGGCGAGCAGCTCGACACGAAAAAAGTAAAACGAATCATACCTTTTATATATTAATCCATGGAAAACTCAATCATATTTACTCCTTGTGAGATTGGACCTATTACCTTGCGCAACAGGGTGATACGTTCAGCGGCTTTTGAGAATATGGCCTACGGCAACCGTCCTTCCGACGATTTGTTAGACTATCATACCGCCGTGGCTAAAGGTGGCGTTGGCATGACAACAGTGGCATACGCTGCCGTCAGCAAGTCGGGACTGTCGTTCAACGGACAGCTTTGGATGCGTGAAGAGATTGTCCCCAACCTGAAACAGCTCACCGATGCCATTCATTCCCATGGGGCAAAGGCCTCCATACAATTGGGGCATTGCGGCAACATGACGCATCGGTCCACCTGTGGTTGCATGCCCGTGGGTCCCTCGCGAGGTTTCAATATGTATTCTCCCACTTTCGTGAGGAAATTGAGCAAGGCTGAAATCTTGGAAATCGTCCTTGATTTCGGTAAGGCCGTGGATTTGGCCCGCAAGGCTGGCTTCGACTGCGTTGAAATCCATGCGGGACATGGCTATCTCATCAGTCAGTTCTTGTCGCCTTATACTAACCATCGCAAGGATGAGTTTGGCGGGACGTTGAGCAACCGTATGCGTTTTATGAAGCTTGTCATCGAAGAGGTGCTGCGGGCGGCCAGCACTGACATGGCGGTGGTGGTCAAGATGAACATGCACGACGGCTTCAAGAAAGGCATGCATCGTGACGACTGCATCATCGTGGCCAAGGAACTGGAAAAACTTGGCGTTCATGCCATTGTGCTTTCGGCTGGCTTTGTCAGTAAGGCTCCCATGGAGGTGATGCGCGGTGCCATGCCGCTCAAGACCTTGCGCTATTACATGGACACGAAAAAATTCTGGTGGCTGAAAGCAGCTTTGGCATTGTTCGGACGTTCGTTGATTCCTACGAGACCATTTAGCGAAGGCTATTTCCTCGAAGACGCCAAGGAGTTTCGTGACAACTTGAAACTGCCGCTGATTTATGTTGGCGGTATGGTCTCCAAGGAAAAAATGGAAGAAGTGCTCAACTCGGGCTTTGTGGCCCTACAAATGGCACGCGCTTTGATTAATGACACCGAGTTCATCAACAAATTGCAGCGTGGCGAGGTGACGCGCAGCGAGTGCAAACACTCCAATTATTGCATCGGGCGTATGTACTCCTTGGAAATGAAGTGCCACCATTGCGTTGACGAGGAACTCCCGAGGAAACTACGGAAAGAAATCAAAAAGGCGGAAAAGAAAGGATGAATACCTCAAAATGGTTGAATCGGTTTCAGGAGTCGCACGGACATCGGCCTTGGGCTTTGATTACCGGTGGCAGCTCAGGCATGGGCTTGGAGTATGCCTGTCAATTGGCTGAAATCGGTTGTAACTTATTGTTGGTCAGTAACCAAGAGGAAGAATTGGAGAAAGCAGCAAGGGAATTAGGCAGGGATGAAATCCAGGTTGTTCCGCATTACCAAAACTTGGCGACTGAAACAGCTGCCGAAGAGTTGCTTGCTTTTTGCCAAGCTGAAAACCTGCAAATAGACATTCTCATCAACAATGCAGGCATGTTTTTCTTCGAGGAACTGACCCGACAAAACGAAGCCAAGGCCTTGACGATGATGCGTTTGCATACATTTACCCCTACTAAGTTGTGCATCCAGTTTGGCGAGGAGATGAAAAAGCGTGGCTATGGCTACATTATTAATATGTCGTCGATGGCGGCCAAACTGCCCTGCCCAGGCATCACCATTTATTCTGCCACAAAAGCGTATCTGAAGAGTTTCGGCAAGTCGCTTTATTTCGAGATGCGTCCATACGGTGTCGGGGTGACCACCGTTTGTCCAGCAGCCATTGCCACACCGCTTTATAGACTGAAACCTAATTTGTTGAGATTAGGTGTAAAAGTTGGACTGATTGGCACCTCGCAATGGTTGGTTAGGAAGGCCATAAAAGGCATGATGCGGAAGAAAAGGGTGGTGAAGCCTGGTTTTATGAACCTCTATCTGCCACCTTTGATTGCCATTTTACCTCACGGATTAGTCAATAAGATATGGCAAAAATTCAAGTGACCATAGTATGTCTGCTGGCGAGCCTGACGGTCGCTGCCCAGCGCTACGAGAAGGTGCCTTTCGGCGACTTTGAGCAGTGGGCGGTGCGTTATATCACGGAGTCACCAATCATTGGAGGACAAGAGAAAACCCTCTATGTTATAGGTCCTACGGACACGATTCGCAGTAACGAGGTCTATGATTACGCGAACACGATTTGGTCCACTTCCAATGCTTATGCAAAGGTGGCAGGTGTGACAAAAACCAGCAACAATGTCACGCCCGAAAAAGGCCCGACGGGAAGGTGTGCCAAACTTGCTACACAGTTTGCTTACTGCAAAGTGGCGGGATTGTTGAACATCAAGGTGCTGGCGGCAGGCTCCATCTATTGGGGCAAGATGTTGGAGCCCGTAACGGGTGTCAGCGATCCTTTTGCTTTCATAGATTGGGGCATTCCTTTTACGAAACGACCTAAAGCTTTGGTGCTCAATTATAAAGCCAATATTCCCAATACAGGAAAATTGGTGAAAGGTACTACTACCCGCACCACCGAATTTGACGGCTATGACCCCGCTGAGATTCTTTTTGTCTTGCAATACCGTTGGGAGGATAGCAAAGGCAACATCCACGCCAAGCGAGTTGGGACGGCGATATATCATGTCGACAAGTCTTCTAATGGTTGGATGAAGGACTTTCGTATTCCAGTCATCTACGGCGATGCTCGGGAATCAACACATTTTCAACCCTATATGGGTCTGCTTTCTGGTGATAGAACGATGTATGCCATCAACAGCAAAGGCAAGAAAAAGCCCATCCTCGAAGAGGCTTGGGCCGATGCGGATTGTCCTGCCACTCATGCTGTCATGTGGCTGTCTTCAGGAAGTTGTGGCGCTTTCAAGGGTGCCTTGGGTAATGTGCTTTGGGTAGATGAAATTCGATTGGAGTATTGATTGATTTTTCATGATTTGAATGGGATTTCAAAATCTTTTTCCTATTTTTGCACCCGTTTTTTGAGAACTATTAAACACAACATTGACTATGGATTTAAGTAAGATTGTTTCAATATCCGGCAAACCGGGACTGTATGCGATTAAATCTCAAGCCGTTGGAAGGCTTATTGTTGAATCGGTTATCGACGGCAAATGCACGCCTGCCTTTGCTCGCGACCGCATGAGCTCGCTTGAAGAGATTTCCATTTTCTCCACCGATGAGGACCGTCCGCTGAAGGAAGTCTTTAAGATGATCCACGAAAAGATGGGCGATAAGGTGGACTTTGACTATAAGAAGGCCACACCCGACCAGTTGCGCGAAAAGTTTGCCTTGGTCATGCCCGACTATGACGAGGAAGCCGTTTATCCTTCCGACATGAAGAAGGTCTTCGCATGGTATCAGATGCTGGTCGACAAGAATCTTCTCGACTTCACCGAGGAAGAGCCAAAGGAAGAAACGCCTGAGGAACCTGCCGAGAAAGCGGAATAATGGTCCCAAACTGAATTAAAAGAAGCTGCTACGGCAGCTTTTTTTGTATATTTGTGCCATCAAAATGTAGGCAACATGACAAAACAAATTACAGACTTCAAACTGGTTGAGAGCCAAGGCTTCGGTCGATCGGTACTAATGAGGCTGCGTTCTGAACAGGTCTTGCCCGCGATTGTGCCTGGACAGTTCGTTCAAGTGTGCGTCGACGGCTCGCCAAGCACCTATTTGCGTCGCCCTATCTCCATTCATGATGTGGATGTCGAGCAGAATGAAATCACCTTGTTGGTGCAACAAGTGGGTGAGGGGACACGACACCTTGCCGCTTTGAAAGTGGGCGACACGATTAACATGGTTTTGCCGTTGGGCAATGGTTTTTCCCTTCCTGAAAAAGGGGAAAAGTGCTTGCTCGTTGGCGGTGGCATCGGCATTGCGCCGTTGTATTATTTTGCCAAGGTGCTGAATGAGAAAGGCATCCGACCGACCTTGCTCTTGGGCGGAAAGTCGCAATCTGATTTACTTCGTTTGGCCGATTACCAACGATTTGGCGAAACCTTCGTGACTACAGAAGATGGCTCCTTGGGCGAAAAAGGTTTTGTGACCATGCACTCGGTTTGGCGAAATCAAGATTTCGACAAAATCTATGTTTGTGGCCCGAAACCTATGATGAAAGCTGTGGCGAAATTAGCTGATGAAAAAGGTGTTTGGTGCGAGGTCTCTTTGGAAAATCTGATGGCCTGCGGCTTAGGTGCTTGCCTCTGCTGCGTGGAAGACACGGTTGATGGCCATGTGTGCGTCTGCAAAGAAGGTCCGGTATTTAATATAAGGAGGTTGAAATGGTGAACATGACGATAGACTTGGGGCGCGGCCTCGTGCTGCGCAACCCAGTGATGACGGCTTCGGGTACCTTCGGCTATGGCGAGGAGTACACCGATTTCGTGGATTTGGCTCAATTGGGCGGCATCATTGTGAAAGGCACAACGCTCCATCCGCGCGAGGGCAATCCCTACCCGCGCATGGCGGAGACTGCCTCTGGAATGCTGAACTGCGTCGGGCTGCAAAACAAAGGTGTACAATATTTTATCGACACGATATACCCGCGCATCAAGGACTTTGATACCAATGTGTTGCTCAATCTTTCTGGCTCTTGCCTGGATGATTACGTGAAAGGCGCCGAGATGGTGGATGCTTTGGATAAGATTCCCGCCATCGAGCTGAATGTCTCTTGCCCCAACGTGAAGCAAGGTGGCATGGCCTTCGGCGTGACTTGTGCAGGCATCTCACAGGTGGTTGCCGAGGTGCGCAAGGTCTATCATAAACACTTGATGGTCAAGCTCTCGCCGAATGTGACCAACATTGCCGAAATCGCTTTGGCAGCAGAAGCCGCTGGTGCCGATTCCGTTTCGTTAATCAATACCTTGATGGGCATGGCCATCGATGCGGAAAGGCGCAAGCCGAAGCTGTCTGTGATTACTGGCGGCTTGTCGGGTGCCTGCGTGAAACCTGTGGCCTTGCGCATGGTGTGGCAAGTGGCTAAGGCAGTAAAGATTCCCGTAGTAGGTTTAGGCGGCATTAGCAACGCCACTGATGCCGTGGAGTTCATGCTCGCCGGTGCCTCAGCCGTCGAAATCGGGACGGCCAATTTCATTGATCCAGCTGTTTCGGCGAAGGTCGCTTGGGGTATTAACGAATATTGCGAACGGCACGGTTTCCAAGAGGTTACAGACCTGATTGGTGCTTTGGAATGCTAATGCCATTGGTCTTTTTTTATGAAATAGGTTGTAAGTGAGACCTTTAGGAACGGTTTTTGATGGGGTAATCCCTGTCTAAAACCCTCTAATCATGAAAAAAACACGTATTTACTTTCTTTTGGCAGTCTTTACTGTCATCGGCTTTGCGCTTGGATTGACCTTCGACAACCTTTTCACCAAATCATACGCCGATGAACGTAAGGCGGAAGCCCTTCTTCCCAGCGAAAACGCTTTTGAGGTTACGGCAACAGGTACAAGCCGAAGTGCAGACTACGAAATCGTCACCATCTACGGACGCAAATACATCATCTTCAGCAATGGTGAAGACATTGAGGTGTTGAATTACTAAATCAACCTTTATCAAACAAAATTCACCTCTGGGTTGATTCTTATGCCGAATTTGGCTTCCACGGAATCTTGGATTTTGTGGGCAAGTTCCACAATGTCTTGGCCTTTCCCTCCGCCGTAATGCACGAGTACGAGAGCCTGCTTTTCATACACGCCTACATGCTCGTTGCGCCAGCCTTTCCAACTATCGGTCCCTGAACTTGTCGAAGGGCCGAAAGGTCGTAGAATTGAAGGACCGCAATGCTCAATCAGCCACCCCGCCGGCACTTTCACCATGCCATTAGGCTCGTCATAATGAGGAATGTCAGGGTAATCCTTTTGCAAAGCCTCAAATTGTGTCCTTTCAATGACGGGGTTCTTGAAGAAACTTCCAGCACTGCCAATTTGCTTCACATCAGGCAGTTTGGCATTGCGGATGGCGCAGATGGCGTCGTGAAGTTGCTGTAATGTGGGATTATCTATGCCGTTTTGCTCCAAATAAGTTTTGATGTTGCCGTACTCAAGGTGGAGCGGCGCATTTTTCTTTAACTGGAAATCCACCGAGGTGATGACAAATATGCCTTTCAACTTACTTTTGAAGACACTCTCGCGGTAGCCAAAACGACATTCTTCTTTGGAAAATACTTTGGTCGCGCCTGAGGTCAAATCCATAGCCATGCATTGCAAAAAACTGTCTTTCAGTTCCATGCCGTAGGCACCAATGTTCTGAACGGGTGCCGCCCCAACCTTGCCTGGAATATGGGCCAAGTTTTCCACACCATGCCAACCTTTGCCGACGCAGAATCGTACAAACTCAGGCCAGTCTTCGCCGGCTTGCGCACGAACCACAACGTCGTTTTCGTCTTCATGAAGGGTTTCTATGCCTTTTGTATTGATGAAGACCACGAGACCATCAAACGCCTCGTTTTGGAAAAGGATGTTGTTTCCTCCGCTGAGAATCAGAGTCTTATACTTTTGCAATTCTCCTGATTTTATGAGCGTTTGAAGCTCGCAAAAGTCATTGATTTCCACGAAATACTTTGCTACTGTATCGAAGCCGAAGCTGTTATACTGCTGGAGGTTAAAGTTGGTTTTCATGGAGCATCATTGTTGTTTTAACGTATCTTGCTCTTCAAGCAACTCATAATCGGACTGTATCTCCACTGCGGGTTTGTCGGAAGCGTTCAAAGGGGAAATGACGGATTGTCCGATTTGTTTTTCTAGATTTTTGCGCGCAGTTTTGGCGATTTTTCCACCCTCAGTTGCCACGCTTTTGTTCTCAGCAAAAGTCTTTGGCTCTCGAGTCTTGGAAATGGCGGTCGTGGACACCTCCGCCAGCATGTTCAACACCAGTTCAATGTTGGTCATGTTGTCACGAAGGCTTTCTTTTTTAAGGCCTTTTAGTTGCTTGTATTCCTTTATGGAAAGGTCACTCCAAGCTTTAGTCATCTCGTTAGTGAGAATGGCATAGTCACGTTCTTCTTCTATGCCGCGAGCTTTCCATTCATCAGTCAGTTTCTTGCGCATTTCAATGCTTTGTAGTCGTTGGTTTATCCAGCCTTCAGTGTAGCCCTTGGCACGGTAATACTCGGCACCGCGAAGAATAGCCTTTTCTGGATCGGCTATCTCATTCAAACGTTCATTACCCACTTCGGCCAACCACATTTTGAACGGTTCTGCTTTAGGCGAAGGGATGGACTGCACTAAACGGAGGATATTTTTGGTGGTCATACAGTCGGTCTTGTAGTATTTGCCGTCTGCCGCCTTCATTTTCAGTCCGTGACAGTTTGTCACGACCTCACTTCCTTCTGCTTTCAGCCTCTGTTTTAGTTTTCTCCAATAGGCTCCAGGATCTTTACTTGCTGATTCGGATAACACATTACAAATGTCAACAACAGAAAAGTACCATTCCTCGCTTTCTGCATCCCAATGTGTTCTCACTTGCTTTTGTTCAAAAAGTTTAATTTTATCAGTCATGTATGGTGATTTTTTGCAAATATAGTGAAAAAGTTCGAATTAGTGCAAGGATGGAGAAAAGTTATTATCTTTGTCCCATGAAACGCGCCATAGTATCGGTTATCAATGACTTGGTCACGGACCAAAGGGTCAACAAGTCGTGCCTGGCCTTGCAAAAGGTTGGATATGAGGTGCTTTTAGTGGGTAGGCAACAACGCAAAAGCCCTCCTATGGACGAAAGGCCATACGCCACGCACCGCATGAAGTTACTTTTCGAAAAAGGCCCTTTGTTTTATGCCGAATACAACATCCGATTGTTTTTCTTCTTGCTGTTTCATCGCGCCAATCTTTTGTTGTCCAATGATTTGGATACGATTTTGCCCAATTATTTCATCTCGCGTCTGAAAGGCATCAAAATGATTTTCGACAGCCATGAATACTTCACTGAAACACCCGAATTGGTCCATCGTCCCAAGGTGCAAAAGGTTTGGAAACGAATTGAAGGCTTTGTGGTTCCCAAGTTGAATGAAATGATTACCGTTTGCAATAGCATCGCCGACCTTTTTCGAGAGAAATATGGTGTAAAAGTACATGTCATCCGCAATATTCCTCCACGAAAAGCTTTGCCCCCAAAAGGCGATAAAGAGACGTTGGGCTTGCCTGCCGACAAACACCTATTGGTGCTGCAAGGTTCCGGCATCAACATTCAACGGGGAGCAGAAGAATTGGTGCAAGCCATATCGCTATTGGACGACTGCTTTCTGATGATTATCGGTGGAGGCGATGTGTTGCCCATTCTGAAGCAAATGGTTGTAGACCTGAAAATTACCGATAGAGTGCGCTTCTTCCCTAGGATGACCTACCAACAGATGATGGCACACACGCAGCTTGCCGAATTGGGTTTCTGCCTCGACAAAGACACCAACCTCAACTATCGATTCAGCCTGCCCAACAAACTCTTCGACTTCATCCAAGCCGGTGTGCCGATAGTGGCTTCGCATCTCACTGAAATCGAAAAGATTATCAGACAATACGATTTGGGCTTGTTCATCGAAAACCATGAACCTGTTACCATAGCCGCCACGATTCATGAGGCTTTGTCAGATGAGGTGAGAAGAGCACAATGGAAACAAAATTTGAAAGTTGCGGCACAGGATTTGTGTTGGGAAAACGAAGAGCAGAAATTGCTTGAAATCTATCGTCATTATGACTGAGAACCACCTACATATCATTGCTTTTGACGTGCCTTATCCTGCCAATTACGGCGGGGTCATAGATGTGTTTTATCGCTTGAAGGCCCTCATAGAAGCGGGCGTTAAGGTGCATTTGCATTGCTTTGAGTATGGTCGTGGCGAACAGGAAATCCTGAAACGTTGCCATGAGGTAAAGTATTATAAGCGCGATACTTCGTTCATCAAACAGCTGAGCCTCACACCTTTCATCGTCAATTCGCGCCGTTCTGAAACTTTGGTTCAAGACTTGCTGAAAGACAATTATCCTATCCTTTGTGAGGGCTTGCATACGACTGCTGTTTTGTTGGACAAACGATTGAAAAACAGAAAGATATATGTCCGTGCCCATAATGTGGAACATGATTATTATAAAGGCTTGGGCGATTCGGAAAACTGTGTTTGGAAAAGGTTTTTCTATCATGCCGAGGCATGGAAATTAAAGCGTTATGAACCTGTTTTGAAAAATGCAGCTGGGATTTTTGCCATCTCGCAAAAAGATGCGGATTATTTCAGCAAACGCTATAAGAATGTGGTGCTCGTACCAGGTTTCAATGCCGCGGATTCAGTATGCTCGGAATTAGGCAGGGGTGAGTATGTTTTGTATCACGGCAACCTGTCGGTTAGGGAGAATGAAGATGCTGCCAAATGTCTGATTGAGAATGTGTTCTCTGAACTTGACATAGCTTGCGTCGTATCAGGTTTGAATCCTTCCGACAAATTGAAAAAGCTGGCTGATAATTATTCAAATGTGACTTTGGTGGCCAATCCCGACGATGCAGAAATGATTGATTTGTTACGCCAAGCCCAAGTGAACATTTTGGTGACGAACCAGCCTACGGGGTTGAAACTGAAGCTGTTGAATGCGATGTACAATGGTCGTTTCTGTTTGGTCAATTCCGACATGGTGAAGGGAACCTCACTTGAAAGCCTATGCGTGGTGGCCGATGAACCCGAGCAAATGATAGCCGAAATCAAACGGCTGATGGAGGAAGATTTCACCGAAGATGACATTGAAGAACGCGATGCCCAGATGCGGCAACTTTATGATAATGAAGCTAATGCGCGGAAAATCATTGAAGCTATAAGCTTTAAGCCGTAAGCTATAAGCCCTTGACTGAGGCCTTTTGCTTACGGCTTATAGCTTAAAGCTTATAGCTCAAAATCATTCCATCTCCGAGCAAACCACCGTCCCGTTTTTGCAGTTGGCGATGCGCGAGGGATATTTTTGCATTAAGGTGTAGTTGTGCGTGGCCATCAGCACGGCAGTGCCATTCTCGCTGATGCGGCGCAGCAGTTTCATCACTTCGAGGGTCGTGTCGGGGTCGAGGTTGCCGGTGGGCTCGTCGGCAATGATGACATCGGGGTCGTTGAGTAGGGCTCGGGCGATGGCGACACCTTGCTGTTCACCGCCCGACATCTGGTGGGGCATACTCTTGCGCTTGTCGTCTAATCCCACCTTGGCCAGCACTTCATCTATGCGTCGTGAGATTTCGGCTTTCTCCGTCCATCCTGTGGTACCTAATACAAACTCCAAGTTTTTCTCCACACTGCGGTCAAACAGCAGTTGGAAGTCCTGAAACACAATGCCAATCTTGCGACGCAAATAGGGTATGTCTTTCTTTTTGAGCTTGGTGAGGTCGTAACCGGCTACTCGAACAATGCCGTCGCGGGCAGGCAACTCGCCGTACAAAGTCTTCAACAATGAGGATTTTCCGCTTCCTGTGCGACCGATAAGATAAATGAACTCGCCTTTGTTCAACGTCAGGTTGACATTGGAAAGGACGAGGTTCTCCCTCTGGAAAATGGATGCGTTTTTTATCTCGATGATAGGTTCAGACATATTTAGATTCAATATTCAAAATTCAAAATTCAAAGATTCAAAATTCGACCACATTTATCGGCTGCCACGTTGTGACAGCCCTACAACTCCAAACTCCAAACTCCAAACTTCTAACTATCAACTGTCAACTGCTAACTGTCAACTGCCAACTACCAACTACCAACTTCCCGAAGCTCCACCTCCTCCGAAGCCTCCTCCACCAAAGCCACCAAAGCCTCCTCCACTAAAGCCGCCACCGCCGAAACCGCCTCCGCTAAAGCCACCGCCACCCATAGGAATCCAAATGGTGCGAGTGCCGCCGCCCGAATAATTCTGACCGCCGCCACTGGAAAACTTGATAAAAATGATGATGATGGCGATGATAAAAAGCAGCGTAAGCCACCCGGGGAAGGGACTGTCATCGGTATATTCGTCTTGCGTGAACTTGCCCGAACAGAGGTTCATGATGGTGTTGACGGCATTGTCGATACCTGTGTAGTAGTCGTTTTCCTTAAAGGCGGGGATCATCTCGCGTTCGATGATGAGCTTAGCCGTGGCATCGGTGACATATTCCTCCATGCCATAGCCAGGGCTGATGTTGACCTTTCCTCCTTCGCTGCCTTTCTTGGGCTTCACGAGGATGACCACACCATTGTTCTTGCCTTTTTGTCCCACGCCCCAGCTGTGCCCGATTTCCGTGGCATATTGTTCAATGCTGTAGCCTTGAAGGTCGTCGACGAGCAAGACAAGGATTTGAGTGGAAGTGCTGTCGTTGTATGCCACGAGTTTGTGCTCCAGAACACCAATTTGATGTGAGGTCAAGGTGCCCGCGTAGTCGTTCACCAAACGCGGTGGGTTGGGCGGACTCGGCAACTGAGCCTTCAAGCCTGTGCCAAAAAACAGCACAAGCAAAAGGCAGAGCAGCAGGCTGTATTGTTTAGTTGTTTTCATAGGAAATGTCGTCAGGGATTTCATTGGTGTTGTCGGATTGGCAGGGGAAATAGTTCTTCAGTTTTTCGCCGCAGCGTTGGATGCCTTGTTCGAGGCCATCGGCGAAGCGACCTTCTTTGAAATGGTTCATCATCAGGTCTTTGACATCGTTCCAAAAGCCATCCTCCACCACTTTGTTGATGCCCTCGTCGCCAAGGATGGCAAACTTGTGGTCTCTGGCAGCGAGATAAATGAGCACGCCATTGTGCAATTTGGTTTCGTTCAGTTTCAGGCGGTTGAAGACGACAAGGCTGCGCTCTTCCACATCGCCACGGCAATGGTTCTCGATATGCACTTTGATTTCACCCGAGGTGTTGAGTTCGGCCTGCTTGATGGCTTCCACCACGCGGCGATCTTCCTCGCGGTTCAGAATGGTAATGGCGTTCGACATGTTGTTTCTTTTCTGCAAAAATAGACATCTTTTTTGATATTTTTGTAAATTTGCCCCATATTTAAATCAAATCATCATGAAAAAGTTATTTGCTGTCCTTTTCGCTTTGGCGATTTCTGTTGTTGGAATTGCGCAAACGCCCCAGTCTCATTCTGGTCAAGGACTGTTTGCCGGTCGTCAGAAATACGGACTGATTGAGGGTAAACTCGGTCGTGCGTTTATGCCATCGGGTGAAGGGACAGGCGGCGATGCCAATGTGTTTTACGGCGGAGCTGGAATAAACATTGGCATTGTGCTGAAGAATAATTTGCTTGGCATTGGCGGTGCCTTCGAGTGCGTGGACCTGATGGACAAGTCTTATTCCTTCCCGATTTTTGTGGAATTGAGGCATTATTTTGCCGATGATGTGTCACGTGGCTTTTTTGTGGGTGCCAAAGGAGGCTGGATTTTGGGCGGCCAAAAGTCGTTTTCAACCGTAAAGCCATTGGAGGATGAGGAATTGTTAGGTTCCACAACGCGTTCAATGAAAGGCCCCTATGGTGAAGTAATGGTGGGCTATCGCTTCGGCAGCTTTGATTTCTTCGTGTCGTATAATTATCGCGTTGTCAATTACAAAACGAGCTATTTTGATAACTCATTGTACGACGAGTCGTGGAAGAAAAACATGCACGTGGTTATGGGAGGATTGTGTCTCCGCTTGTTCTGAAACTTATTGAAATCAAGAGGGTTATGAACAGGGCTTTGAAAATGATGGCAGCCATAATGTTGATGATGGCTTTTGCAGCGGGTTGCAACAAACTGGAAGACTCTAATAGCAGTGGGAACAATAGTAGTGACAGTATTGTAACTCCTATTGTAAATGCACACGATTACGTTGACCTGGATCTTCCAAGCGGTACCTTATGGGCCACTTGCAATGTGGGAGCAGACACGCCGGAAGAGGTTGGTGATTATTATGCTTGGGGCGAAATTGAGCCCAAAGACAGCTATGATTGGGAGAGCTACAAATATGGTGATGTTGTCAATCAGCGTTTCGAAATGACCAAGTACTGCACCGATTCATGTTGGGGGCTCCATGGTTTTGTTGACGGCCTGACCGTTTTGGAGTCTGCTGACGATGCGGCTACGGCCAATTGGGGCCTGGATTGGCGCATGCCAACTAAGGAAGAATGGGAGGAAATATACCAAAATACGTCCTGTACATTGGCGGTCCAAAACGGTGTGAAAGGGCGGCTCTTAACCGGTTGTAATGGCAATAGCATCTTCTTGCCCTTTACAGGTTTCCGTTTGGATGGAGAGTTTATAGGCCCAAGCCTTGGCATCTACTGGTCGAGTTCGCTCCATGCAGGTTTTTCGGAGCGTGGATGGAGCTTCCACTACGACATGGATGGCTGCCACGTGTGCGGAACTTACGAGCGCAGTCGAGGGCAAATTGTTCGGGCGGTGCGCGTTAAGAAATAATTGGACTGTACTTGAAACAATAATCCCCACGATGCTAAGGCACTGTGGGGATTTGTTTTGGGTATCAATAAAGCAAGCCGAACATCCACAAGGGGATTTTGTTTCCAAAGCCCACCTCGGTTTCATCGATAGCTAAATAACTATTGGGGATATCCTTGATTTGGTCGAAGCTTTTCTTGCGCCCGCCCACTTCAAAGAGGTACGTCCCGTCAACTAGGAAATCACCCTTTGGCGGATAGGTCACCTGATGCGATTGACTCAACTGGTTGAAGAAGAACAACTCACGCATTGTGCCTATGTTGGGCTGCATCGTGAAAGCGTTCATGAGGTTGGTGTTGTTGAGGTAGATCTTTTCCGGGCGCGACAGGTCCGACAGCTTTCGGGGCGTGTCGGTGAGCAATGAGAGTAGCCCAGCCTTTTCCAAGGCATACAGCATCTTCAGCCCTTGGTTTCGGTCGGTGTCCAACTCGCGGTAAAGTTCCGACATGTTGGGCTTCTGTGGCACCTGCTCGGCCAGAATCATGAACATCTTCTTGGCTTTCTTGATGGTGGATTGCTCCACGTTCTCAATCACAGCGTAGTCGTTCTCCAGGATGTGGTTGACCACATTCTGCAAGCGGTTGGCATAGCCTCCGTAAATGTCTTTGTAGAAAGGATAATACCCAATCTTCAGATATTGTACGAAAGCAGGCAATACCTTGAAGCCGTCACCGATGATTTCCGTGGCGATGCTCTTGTGCTTTTTCAGCAGGTCCTTCAACTCGATGACGGGGATGTCCTTGATGCCTTCAAACTTCAGGTACTCGCGGAACGAAAGTCCTGTCAGGGTGTATTCCATCAGCCTTCTTGAAAGGTCGCCTTTGCCTCTCTCCATTTTGAGCATCGACGAGCCTGTGTAGGCAACGTAAAGCCCGGGGTAGTTGTCGTTGAGGTTTTTCAAGACGGTCTGCCACGAGTCCAAATAATGAATCTCGTCAAGGAAAAGATAGCGACCGCCATAGGCATAATAGTCTTCCACCACATCCGCAAAAGCGTGTGTCGCAAACCACAGGTCGTCCAATGAAGCATACAGCACTTCCGAAGTGTCGGGGAAGGCTTCCTTGATGTGCTGGAGTATCAGCGTGGACTTGCCCGTGCCTTTTGGCCCTTTGATGCCGATAAGGCGGTCTCTCCAGTCGATTTCCCCGAACAGGTATCGTTTGAAGTCGGTGGAGGTGGCTTGAAGCTTCCTGTCCAAGACTTTTTGTAGGTATTCTATTGTGTTCATAGCGGTTGTATTATGCCGCAAAGATACGAATAATATTTCAAAACACAAGTATTTTGCAGGAAATAATGTTTCAAAACACTAAAATGAATAAAAAATAATGTCTGAACATACTAATTCAATAATAAAAATAGTGTTTGAAAACACTAATTGTATAATTCTGCATTTCAACCTTGCTAAATCACGCTTTTTTTAGTTTCTTTGCAATCTCAAACAACTAAAACAGAATCGATATGAATAGAACTTTGAAGGCAACAGCAGTCCTAATGCTGATGATGATTTTTGCGGCGGGATGTACAAAACCAAATGAGCCGAATAATGGAGGAAACACTAACGATAGTATTATTGACCACAGCGGAACGCTCGATGGCCACGATTTTGTTGACTTAGGTCTTCCTAGCGGTACGTTGTGGGCCACTTGCAATGTGGGTGCTGAGGCGCCCGAAGGTTATGGCGATTACTTCGCTTGGGGCGAGACGGGACCGAAAGCAGTTTATGATTGGACTACCTACAAGTATTGCAATGGGGATTTCGACCAATTGACCAAGTACTGCCAAGAGGCTAGCTATGGCTATGATGGTTATACCGATGATTTGTATGATTTACAACCTTCGGATGACGCGGCTACAGTGAATTGGGGCGAGGGTTGGCGTATGCCGAGCGCCACTGAAGGCGAGGAATTGCTGAGCCAATGCGAACTTAAAAGAGACACGGTTAATGGCGTACCGGGATTGTGTATTGTTGGAAAAAATGGCAACTCGATCTTTCTTCCTTCGGGAGGTGCGAAAGGGGACTTCGTTGGCCCTTCCCCCGAGTCTTTGCAAGTGGGTGGCCACGGCTATTATTGGGTCAATGACAGATGTTACGCTTTTAATAATCAAATGGTAGGGTGCTACGATCACATGGCGAATTTTATCAGCTTACCTGTCGTCTATAGTGCTGGTGGGAGGACGGAGCGTATGATAGGCATGTCTGTCCGTCCAGTTCGTTCAGCAGAATAATTCTATATGCGTTATAAAAGTTAAAATCCCCGCAATACCAAATGGCGTTGCGGGGATTTCTGTTTTCTGATAAAGACCATGACCGCTTCAACATTCGTCAAAGCGGTCATAGTCATAGTCACAAGTCATAGTCGAATCAAAGCTTCTCCATATTCCTCTTCACGAATTCGCTCAAATCCTTGCCTCGCTGCGGCACTTTCAAAACATCAACTTTCCTGTAAAATCTGCAACATTTCAGCGGGCGAAACCACAATGGGTGTTTTGGGGAAGTGTTTCGCGTTGCCCGTGATGACAAAAGATCCTTCCTTTGAAAGAGCAACTTCGTAGAATACGGCATCGGTCGCATCGGCAAACTCCAATCCGCTTTCGGTTCTGTCCACATTCAGTCCGTTCTTTAAGATGGAACCTATCATATTTGCGACATCTTCGTCTAATAAGTTGAACTTGTCCCTGTGCAGCACGTTGTCGTATTCTCCGACAATCTCCTCATTGTATAGTGGCACGATTTTCTTCAAAGCCATCGCTTCAATCACTTTTACCGTGGGAGCATCGGGGTTGTGGGTAATCATTGCCGACACAAGTACATTTGTGTCGAAAACAGCATAGGTTTTCATCGTTCAGCCCTCGCTTTTCTGATTTCCTCGTCGATTTCCTCAATGGTTAGGTCTGGTGTTTCGCCTCGTTCTGCCCGCTCTCTCATCTTGCGGAAAGCCTCGTAACTGTCTGAATTGCTGGCTTCCCTTTGCGCCCTAATCTCGAAAGGAATCCTTCTGCGCTGAACAACCGCTCTTGCAAAGACATTGATTGCTGTATTGCTGCTCATGCCAAACTCGGCACATAGTGCATCAAACATTTTTTTCAGTTGTGAGTCCATCCTCACTGTCATGGATACTTGCGACATGGCTATTTCTTGTTTTTATGACGCAAAAATACACATTTTATTTCATTATGCCATAAAACCATATAAAATTTATGTCATCTTATGTCTTTTTTGCAAAAAAATGACCGCTTCAACAATCGTCAAAGCGGTCATGGTCATTATCCCGAGTCGTAGCCGGATTACAGTTTCTCCATGTTCCTCTTCACAAACTCGCTCAAATCCTTGCCCTTCAGCAAGTTCTTCGAGATTGATGCGAGATTTTGTTATCCAAAAATGTCAGAATGGGTTCCTGTATCGATCATTACCAATACAAGGCGGTTGTCCTCTTTAGCCCAAACCAACAACCAATCGGGTTTGATGTGGCATTCCCAAAAGCCTGCATAGTTTCCTGTCAGTTTGTGGGGTTGGTATTTCTCTTGGAGGGTGCCTGTCTCTTTGAGTTCGGCGATAACAGACTCAAGCAAAGAAAGGTCATAGCCTCTTTTTTTCAACAGTTTGACCTTTCTTTTGAACAATCCTGTGTATTCAATCTCGTACATTATTGCAGGCATTGTTCTATGAGGTCATGAGCATCCTTTGCTTTGTAGGTCTTGCCGGAACGATACTCGGCAATAGCTTCGTCAAGAGAACCTTTCTTTGTTTTTGTGGTGCTTTGCTTTGTCACTTTTCCGCCAAGCGTGATGAACAACTCGATGAGTTTTTTCATGGCGGTACTTCTGCCATCATATTCTATTGTTGCTGTAGCCATTTCTCTTTGTTTTGCACCTGCAAAAATACTATTTTCTTTCAGAAAGTGGTTGGTTTGGATTATTTTTGTTTCTTTGCAATCTCAAACAACTAAAACAGAATCGATATGAACAGAGCTTTGAAGGTAATGGCAGCTATAGTGCTGATGATGGTTTTTGCGGTGGGTTGCACAAAACCAGAAGAACCAAACAATGGAGGTAACAATAACAATCAAAATGATACTATAGTTGATCCAAATAATGGAGGAGGAAACAATGGTAATAATGACAATGATGTGCGTGTGACTACTTACGCACCTCAGGACATTACTGCAACGACCGCAAAATGTGGTGGTGATGCGATTGTTGTCCAAGGGCTTTCACTAAGTGGGCTTGGTGTGTGCTGGAGTTCAGAGAGCAATCCTACGGTGGAAGATGCACACTTAACTACCTCAAATTGGAATGACCCATACGTTTGTACAATTACTGGTCTCGAACCAAGTTCATGTTATCATATTCGTGCATTTGCAATACGTGGTTTGGTGTATTATTATGGAGAAGATGTGAGTTTTACAACCGAGGGTGGAGAATTGCCGACTGTGTCAACTATGGAAGTGACAAATGTTACAGCGTATTCAGCGAAGGGTAGTGGTAGTGTCACTTCAGACGGAGGCGTTCCAATTACAGAAAGAGGTGTTTGCTGGAGTACGGTTCCTAATCCTAATGTTGATGGAGCCCATGCTAATGTGGGAGTCGGTTTTGGTAATGGTTTAGGTATATTTGCTGTAGATATGGATAGTCTTGCCCAGAATACTACATATTATGTTCGTGCCTATGCCAAGAATTACTATGGCGTTAGCTATGGTGAACAGGTTAGTTTTAGTACTTTGATAGGAGAACTGCCAATGGTGACAACTATGGAAGCTACAGATATTGCATTAAATTCAGCCAAATGTGGTGGGACGGTTGTTTCCGAAGGAAGTCTCCCTGTAACTAACCGTGGAATTTGCTGGAGTACAACACCTAGTCCAACAATTGATGATGCCCATGAAAGCATGAACTCGGGTATGGGAGCGTTTACTGTTTTTATGTTAGGTCTTGAGAGAAATACTACATATTATGTTCGTGCTTATGCTGAAAATTATTATGGTGTCAGTTATGGAGAACAGAAGAGTTTTGCCACATTGAACCCTCCTATTGGTGTTACATACAATGGACATGAATATGTTGATTTGGGGTTGCCTAGTGGCACTTTATGGGCAACTTGCAATGTTGGGGCGACAACCCCGGATGGCTATGGTGATTATTTTGCTTGGGGTGAAGCGGAACCTAAAGCCGTTTATTCTTGGAATACATACAAATACAATGTTGGTGAATTCATTGGTAATAACTATCAACTTACCAAGTATTGTAACAATCCAAATGTCGGTTACAATGGTTATGTTGACAATCTATTGGAATTGGAGCCGGTTGACGATGCTGCCACTGCCAACTGGGGTAATGGGTGGTGTATGCCTACGTGGGGACAATGGTTTGAATTGAGCCGATATACAACAAACTTTTGGGCAAACCAAAATGGAGTGAATGGTTGGTTCTTTGTTGCAGCAAATGGTAATGTGCTTTTCTTACCCGCAGCAGGCATTCGTGTAGAAGATTATGGTGGCGATGATGACTGCTATGGTTACTATTGGTCAAAAAGTCTCTACGGAAATCATTGCTACACAGCAATGTTGTTCCCTTTCACTTCGACCAGTAACAATATGGATAATTATCTCGGCCGTCCCTGGGGCTGTTCAGTCCGACCAGTGCGTTCTGCAAAATAAGAGTCTTTCCGAGTACGACGCATTTGGTGAAATTGCCATTTTTTGACAACAATACCAATGCGCATTACAAGAAATAGTTCTTCCAAATCGTCTTAAGGTCTCTGGTTGTGAACTTCATTCCATATTTTAAACGAAGGTTTTTTGGCCTTGAATACCAATCTGTAATTTTTCCGATAGAAGCTCTAGGCATTCTTAATTGTTGGCAATAATCAACTATCTCTTGCATTTCTTGCTCGTTGATGTCTATTTTCATTTTAGATAGAGCACGAGAAGCACATTTTACTCTGTTTTCATCATTAGGGTGGCTAAATTCATCTTGAGGGTGCGCTTGGGAGTTGATCCAATCTAATGATGCTTTTATCATCCTATTCATAATTCATCTTTTTAGTTCGTTTTTGTTATTTTACAGTTTTTCAAGATTCCTCTTCACAAACTCACTCAAATCCTTGCCCTTAAGCAAGTTCTTCGAGAGCAAAGCGAGGTCGTAAATCTGCCGAATCGTGGCTTCCTGTGCGGCTTCGTCCTTGTCCAAAATGCCGGTGATGACGGGGCTGTTGGTGTTGAGCATCAGCGTGTAGCTGTCGGGCATGGAGCCGTAGAACGACATCGGGCCGCCGCCCATCAGCTCCATCTCCTTCATACGGCGCATCCACTCGTTTTGGGTGACCTCCACGGGAGCGGCCTCTGCACCTTCGTTGCTGAACTCCACGTTGAACTTCACCTTATCGATTACTTTTTCGAAGGCAGCCTTCACGGTTTCCTTCTGCTTGTCGTCGAGGCCCGAGGCGGCTTCCTTGTCGTCCTTCAAGATGAGTTTGTCGATGGTGTTGGAGTCCACACGGGCAAACATCGCGCGGTTGTCACCGCCTTTCTCGCCTTCCTTCTGCTCGTAGGCGCTGATGAAATGCGGGTCGAGGATGCCGTCCATCATCAAGACGTTGTAACCCTTGGCCTTGGCATTCTCGATGTTGGTGTATTGGTCGTCCTTGTCGGTGGCATACAGGTAGACGAGGGCCTTGTTCTTGTCGGTTTGGTTTTCCTTAATCAAGGCCTTGTATTCCTCGATGGTGTAGTATTTGTCGTCGGTGTCCTTGAAGAGGAAGAACTTCTCGGCGCGCTCGTAGAACTTCGGGTCGCTCATCATGCCGTATTCGATGA
>JAEEGJ010003932.1_pt1 | contig 53003 bp, 56 predicted proteins | sample 8958761 | NCBI WGS metagenome assembly JAEEGJ01 (sample SAMN16246546, study PRJNA631951) | gut metagenome | biome: gut microbiome; feature: rumen; material: RS-attached | host: Bos | place: Iran: Karaj | collected 2018-10
TTGTGTTGCCAAGAATCTTCTCGGTCCACCTGGCAGCAGTCCTCATCTCTTCGTAAACGATGGTCATGTTTTTGTGGCTGAAGGTCTTTTCGAAACACTCATTGAAAGCGTCACGGGACGCTTCAAAGCCTCTTGCCACCACTTTTTGAGGCTTTGTTTGGCAAGACGCTAAACAAAGGGCGGATGAGATGATAGCGATGAATAATTTGGTTTTACGCATAGGACGCACCTCCATATGAAACCTTAATAACGTTACCGCAAACGACATTTCAAAAGCAATAGACGTGAAAAGGACGTTCCCTAAAGGGAACGTCCTTCATTAATCAGTCATGCCAATAGACTCCTCAGAGGAGGCAAGAAATAATATGACAGGTAATATGAAAGATAAGGCAATTCGTTTGGTGTTTTTCATAAAAGTATCTCCTCTCGTCTAATAAGACGATTGATTTGCTAAAAAGCGTTCAAAGTGTTGTTTGACGATTGCTCGTCGCCAAGTTGGGTGAATTCAACCTTGGCATTTTCGTCGTAGCTGTACCAAATATGGTACTCAAGGCCTTTGTAAGCCTTATCTAAGTAGAGGGTCCTACCTTGGTAATGGTAAAAATCCTTATGTGCGCATTCGAAGGCTTCTTTAGCGCCATCCATACCGGTGAAGTGCGAATAGGATAACGCCGTGTCATCGCGGACGCATTCGTATTCAACCGTCCTGGTTTTCATGTTCAGATAGTAACTATGCACGCTCCAGATAGGTCCGACGGTCCTGTTATAGATATATTCGACATAGTCTTTCGACCCTTCTGTTTCGTACACCTTGATTGGATATGGACCAGTATCATGGTCTAGGCCTTGAACGACCCTACACCTATACACTCCATCGAGGTAAAGCGGCTTGAAACCAGGGCCAAGATATTCGTAGACATAATCAAAGCACTCTTTGTGCTCGCCACTCACGACGTAATGACCGTCTTTGGTCTTTATGTCAATCTTTTGGCAATTAATCTGGTTAGAGTGGGCGGAACATCCACTCAAACAAACGACTAGTAACGATGATAGCAACGTTTTCTTCATATCAGCTCCTCCTTTACTCCTTGGATAAGGCCACTATAGAATATTCGGTTTCGGTAATTCAATACTTAATTTCGAAGAAGACGAAATAAAAAGCCCGACATCTCTATCGGGCCAGGTTTTTTGATTAACGTCTGCGATGGTCGGACGATTTTCGTTTACTCGTTTGAACGTGTCTCCTCTTTTTTTGATAGAGCCTTTCTCTTCGGATCCTTTCCTCAACAATTCTCTCATCACGAAGCCTCGGGTCTAGGTCTTCTTTGCTCACACAAAACATGAAGACTGATGCGAGCACATCCGTTGGTATTAAGAAAATAGCCCAGGCGGTAACAGCTCCCTTCGATTTTCCCTTAAGAGCTACCAGGCTTCCTATGCTAACAATTATCGAGTAAAAACCATAAACCAAAAGAGCGGTCAAATAAGTGGCCATTAGAGCATCAAAAGCATTATCCGGATTCCCGCTGGTAACACCCGCAAAAAGAACACTATAAAGTAAGCAATATCCCGTGAAGATTATAAAAGCGGCTAACGTCAAACAGACAAATACTTTTGCGACAGTTTTCATATTGTTCACTTTTATTCAAAAGTAAAAAGGGGTCACCTGCAAGCGTTTCTTGGCACGCTGGCCGGCATCTTTTAAAAGAAAAAGCCCGACATCTCTATCGGGCTACGTTTTTGTTTGCTGGTTTATCCGCCGATAAGCCTGATGAAGTCGATTATCAGACAAGTAATCAATAGGCCAGAGAGGACTAATGACAAAGCGGCTTTGTAATAGCTTTGCAACTTATAGCATTTGATGGCTCTAATAAGATTCATGGCGCCATAAGCTCCACTTGGGATCATGAAGATGATGAGTGGCATGACACGGAGTATGCCATCAGGATGAGCAAGGCTTTGGACGATCCATAGGGCCAATGAGCAGATAATGACAGTCAAAGAAAGCGGGAGGAAGTCCTTAAGGGTTTGCTCATGAAGGGGTTTTGCTGGGGATTTTACGTTTTTGTTAGCGGTTTTAGGCGCTTCTTGAACGACCGGTTCCTGTTGAGAAGGTTCATAGGCTTGTTCAGTTATCTCAGCGACTTTGTTTCCGCATTTCGGGCAGAAGCGGGCTTCATCAACCATCGGAGCGCCGCATTTAGTGCAGTATTTCATCTCTAGAACCCCCTTAAACCGAAATTGATGTTTCCGCCCTCGTGAGTGTCAGCGACTCTGATGGAAGCAACTCCTCCTGAGTCGACACGCGAGTAATGGTACCACTGGTAGGCGGTTCCAACATAACCTTCATAGTGAAGGAAGGAACCGAGACCGTTGCAATCGTTATAAGTCACTTCAAGACCTTCCCAGCTGCTACGATTCCACTCAGCCGAAGCGTAGATGGTGAGTTTGCCATTGCTATACTCCCATTCGCCGACACCTGGCTGAAGGACCAAAAGGTAATTCGTTGCACTGTCGACCCAAGCGTCTCCGACATAACGGTAGACCTTACCATCGGCGGTTAGGTTGATGGCAAGTCTTTCGCCGAATTCGACGCAGTCATAATTATTTCCTTGGTACCAGCCATAGATGGCGTTTCCGCCGCCGACTCCGCCAGAGAAACAGCCAATGCCAACCACGGAGATGATCAAGCAGCATCCGATTGAAGCGATAAGCCAGACCGGAGGTTTGCCGTCTTTATGTTTCTTAGACCAATAGACGAAGAAAGCAACGAGTCCTCCTGCTCCAATGACCATGAAGACAATACCTAACACCAAAGTGACGTTTCCACCACCGCCACCGCGTCCCTGTTTAGGAGACGAAGGATCGACTATGGAGATGCCAGTTCCTCCGCCGCCGCCGTTAGGGCCGTTATAACGAACCCTCAAAACAGGTCGGACGCCGATCTTCGGGTCGTTGACAAGGCAATTCGTGCTTCCTTGTTTCGTCCACTGGACGATTATTCTGTCGCCTTGCGAACTCTTGGTCTTCGTCCAGAATGGGCCATTCACATAGCTCTGACCTGTTCCTGAATAATTGCCGGAAAGATTTTTGGCGATCGCGTAGTCGGAAGGGTATTCCGCCTTGTCATCGGCATAGTCCTTCAAAACGCTTGCGTCAGGGAGGTCGACGACATAATCGGGATTATTCGAATCGAATGAGATGATATAGGCTTCATCGCCGGTATCGAAGGCAGTATCAAAGAAGAATCTATTGGAAATGAAGAGGTCCGAAGATAAGTATTCGAGCCCGTTTCCTGAACCGTTAAAGGCCGCTCTTTCTATGATTCTGGTTGAGATGATGTCCGCATACCCCTCTCCAGTCGAGAGGATCTCCCACTTGAGGCCTTCGACGAGGAAGGCTTTCTCGACGTTGTTCGAAGAGGATGCCAAGGCGCCGTTGTTCCATTTCGCGATCGAAATGAAATCATCATCGATTTTGACGGTCTCTATCACATAAAGCTTCTCGTTATATGTATATAAACCTGACGAATAATCGTATGCCCCCTCGTCCTTTATTTTGTTAGGGTCGACATCACTTATGGTTTGAGGATAACTTCCGAACGTAAGAACGCCGTCTTCGAAAACGAGATCAGGAAGAGGTTGTACATCTTCCCAACGCTTAGGTTCTTGCACATAAGGAGATGAGGAAGACAAACCTACCCCAAGAGCTATTGCGAATAGGCTTGAAAAGAAAGCGCCTAGATGTTTGTTCATATGAAAGCCTCCACTAAAAGAAGGTCATGCTTTGTAAAAATATTGTCGCACGAAAAAGGCTATTCAGCGTAAGGAAATGCAAAAGTATTTCGCCCAATTTTGGACAATTTTCCAAACATAACAAAAAACACACCTTATGGTGTGTTGGTTGTATGTATGAGATATAGATTATTCGATGTTCTTTGGCCTTCTGATCATCTGGCTTAAGCGGAAGATCGAGAAACCTTCGCCCAAAAGGATGAATAAGCCGTTGAGGGCCATGTCACCGATGAACATGGCGCGGAACTCCGGAGCATTTTCGAGGCAGAGATTAAGGGCAGGGATGCCTTTGAGGTCGACGCCCGCTTCGATGCAGGCTAGGTTGGCGGCCATGACATAGGCAAGGAACACAGCGCCAAGAAGGACGATAAGCGTTGTGGCAAAGCTCATGAAGATCATGACACCGTTTGGCTTTCCGCCGAATTTCTTATATAAGAATACTCCAAGGAAGATGGCGACAAGCGATGAGAAAGCGGTGATGATGCCGGCAAGAGAGAAGATGATGGTCAAGGCAAGACCTGCTAAAGCACCGAGCAAGATGCCACCGAAACCTTTGGCGTAGTTGTTTGGCATGTTTTTGAAATCCTCGTTGTTCTTGCTGATCATGCTGTTGACGGTCTCAACCGCCTTGATGGAAAGACGGATCTTCACACCATCGCCCTGAAGGGAGATGACCTTGGACTCCACCTCTTCCAGGTTTTCGCCGGACTGAGGGCAGATTTCCTTCTTAGGCGCTTCAAGCGATTCAAGGATTTCGAGGATGGCGGAAAGAACGCTAGGGAACTTCTTCTCGAAAGTGCCAGCTGTCATGGCGCCGATCATGATGGCGACGCCGAAATCGAAAGGCACGCATTGGAGAAGTGAGATTTTGCGGCTATTCAACTCCATGACGAAATCGTTCTTTTTCGTCTGAGGAAGATAAGTCGAGAAAAGGAAAACGGGACCCATGGCCATTGGGTTATTGACGACGTTGACCTCGTATCCGTTTATAAAACCGTAACCATTATTCTTCTCGAAAGTGAACCCATAATCCTTTAGGGCGTTGACGATGTGTTTATTCATAAATGATGTACCCCTTGCTAAACCTCATAAATCTTATCGTATTTTCCGACCGAAAATAGGTATTTCGTTGCGGATTTGCGAGGGTTTTCTTTTGTTATGAAAAAAAGCCTGGCATCTCTATCAGGCTTTCTTTCTTATTTAACGAGTTCTTTGAGTTTCTCTTTGTCTATCTCGCCGGAAGTTAGGAATGGGATCAGCTTTTTGATCTCTTCGATGTCTTTGTCCCACCACTTGAGTTTGAGGAGCAAATCGATTGTCACCTTGTCGAATCGGTACTTCTTCACTTGGGCTGGATTGCCAGCAACAACTGAGTAAGGAGGGACGTCTTTGGTTACGACGGAACATGCGCCGATGATTGCGCCGTCTCCGATATGAATACCAGGGAGAATCGTCGCTTTTTGGCCAATCCAAACATCATTGCCAACCACCGTATCTCCACGATTTCCGCGATTTTCAAATGGCCTTGATAAGCCTTTGAATTCATCGATGATCTCGAAAGGATAGGTTGTGTAGCTATCAAGCATGTGGTTGGCGCCGTTCATGACGAATTCCACTCCTCTTGCAATAGCGACGAACTTTCCGATGACGAGCTTGTCGCCCATGAAATCGTAGTGATGCGTAACGTGCTTCTCAAAAGACTCCGGACCTTCTTCGCTGTCGTCATAGTACGAATAATCGCCGACGATGATGTTGGGTCTCGTGATCACGCTTTTGATATAGCAAAAAGTCTTGAACTGGGAGTTTGGGTAAATGGGTTCGATCTTCTTTTCCATGGCTTTATTTTACCTAGGGAACGAAAAAACCCTCAACACTTTCGTGTCGAGGGATTTTCACTAAATGGAGCATCCGGGCGGAATCGGACCGCCGGTCATTGAGTTGCAGTCAATTGCCTTACCGCTTGGCTACGGATGCAGCGGAAAGAATTATATCACCGAGGTCGGCGAGTGACAATTCTATTCCTGTATTACTTTCTCATCTAGATGAGACTAGTCGACTTTCTTGTATTTGAAGGAAGAGGATTCGAAGAGACCATCGGTGATTTTGAGGTCTTTTCTCATGACGAGGAGAGGCTTGATGTACTCAGCGAATTTCTTGGAGAGATGGGTGGTATCCTTCATGAAATCCTCTGGGACGTATCTGATCGCGTCAGCGGCCATCTCAATCGGTTCGAATTCGATCTTGAAGGCGTATGGGTCGTTAGAGGTTCTCTTGAGGACCGCCATCATACCGCTCTTACCTTCGAGAAGGGCTTTGACGCAGGCTTCGCCACAGGCGATAGCGGCTTCAATATCAACTTCGGAAGCAAGGATGGAGGAGGCACGCATGGAGGTGCTAAGGACGGTAACGCGGGTTGGGAGATGGAGGTCTTCCTTAACGCGGGCCTGAAGGGCATAGGCAACGCCTTCGAGCTGAGCGTGGCCGAATGCGTCGACATCATCGCTCTGGACACCGATGTCGATGCCTTCGCTGAGGGCCACTACCGCATAGCCTTTCTTGAGATAGACGCGGCCAAGGTCCTCATAGAACTTCTTCTGGTCGAGTTTGACCTCTGGGAGAAGGATGAAGTCTGGACGGCAATCTTCTGGAAGGGCGTCAGCACTGGCGGTTAACCAACCGGTATCTCTGCCCATGATCTCAACAAAGAGGACTTTGCCTTTCTTGTAGGAACGGACATCAAGGATAAGGGATTTGAGGGCGTTCATGACATAGAGGGCGGCACTTGGGAAACCAAGGGCGAAGTCAGTGCCCATAAGGTCATTGTCGACGGTCTTTGGAACACCCATGACCTTAAGGTCAAGGCCTTTCTCTTTGGCGAGGTGGCTAAGTCTCATGCAGGTATTCATGGAGTCGTTGCCGCCATTGACGAGGAGGCCGTTGATGTTATGTTTCTTGAGGGTTTCCATGATCTTAGCAAAGACTGGGTCATTGAAATCCTTTGGAAGCTTGTAGCGGGAAGAATGGAGGATCTGGCCTGGGGTCTGGGTGAGAAGGGCGATGTCTTTCTCATCTTCGGCGAATAAATCGACGAGGTTGTCATCGATTAAGCCTTCGACGCCATAGAGTGAACCGAAGAGGGCTTCGATCTCCTCAGGATGCTTTCTCGCTTCTTTGACAACTCCGCAGAGGGAGGAATTGATGACGGCAGTCGGACCACCGCTTTGGAAATAGACGATTCTCATCTTGCTCATAAAAATATTTCTCCTATATGAACTGATATCTTTGATATCTTAGCACAAAAAGAAAACCGCCTGATATATCAAGCGGTCTTTTTTGTTAACGATTATCTTTCGATTAGAAGGAAGCGGTGAATTCGTTCCACATCTTGTAGAGGGCGGCATTGCCTTCAGCGCCGAAGTCCTTCATGATCGCGCATCTGTTGATGGTCTCTTTGGATGGGTACTGGGCATCGAACTGACGGCCTCTTTCCTCACTTGGGATAAGGATCTTGGCCTCTTCGCCTTCTGCGAGGGTTCCTTCGAAGAAGTAGGAAAGGTCGCATTCGTCGCATTCTTCCTCAGAGTATTCCTCTGGGTCGGCTTCGTACCAGTCTTTGACGGTTTCCCAGATGGCCTCACCGGCGATTGGGGATGTGTAGCCGACGGCTTCCATGTTCTTGGCGGCCACTTCTGGGTCGGCAAGGAAGTCAAGGAAGGCTTTGGCGGCTTCGACGTTGGCGCCTTTTGGCATGCACCAGCCATCGAACCAGACGTTGGAACCTTCTTCTGGAATCTCATAGGCAAGGGTGACTGGTTTAGCGGCGGCTTCGGCCTCATCCATCGAGAAGACGCTGTCACCGGACCAGGCTAAGTTGGCGTAGATGTTGCCAAGGACCATATCGGATTTGCCTTCGTCGACCTCGAGGGTGACGTTCTCGGTGAGTTCGGAAAGAGCGGCTTTGACTTTGGCGATGGTCTCGGAGTCGTGTCTATTGAAGATCTCAGAGAGGGCATCGTTATAGGCCTTGTCGGTCAAAGTGCCGGCTTCATGCTGTTCTTTGAGGGAGATGGTCTCGTCTTTGTAGACGTGCATGACGGCGGTGAAGTAAGTATCACGGACGGAATCCTTGATGGTGATTTTCTTCTTAAGGCTATTGCCTTTGAGGTCATTGCCTGGATTCCACTGGAAGTCCCAGGTTGAGACCTGCTCTTGGGAGACGTATTCAGGGTTGTAGGTGTAACCCATGGTTCCCCAGAAATATGGGACAGCGAAGTCGCTGAGCTCATTGTCATTGAAGAGGTTCTTGATGTATGGGGAAGTGTTGTTGTTGACGTTCTCAAGGCCTTCGGTGTACTTCTTGGTGGTCTTGTCATAGCCAAAAGATTCGAGCATGCCTTCGCTTTGCATCTTCTGAATCATGTAGTCGGATGGGCAGCAAAGGTCGGCTTTGACGAGTCTCTTGCTGATCTTGGTGTACATGGTCTCGTTGGTGTCGAAGGTGATGTAGTTGACTTTGATCTTCTGGCCTTCGTGGCTTTCGGCGTAGGCTTTCTCGAAAGCGAGGATGGTTGAATCCTCAAGTGGGTTGCCCTTCTCGTCGACGCCTTCGTAGATGTAGTCTTCCCAGTTGTAGACGTTGAGGGTGATGGTGCCGTCGCCGGCATCGCCGCAGCTAGCGAGTCCGCCTAAGCTCATGAGTGCGGACATAGCTAAGATGAGTGCGCTTTTTTTCATTTCTAATTCCTCCTATAAAATTAGATTTTTTTCGCTTTGCGATTATTTACTATCGTGTAGCCGATCATGACTGCAACGATGAGTACGAAGATAAGGGTCGTGAAGGATCTGATCTGGATTGGGATAGCCCCTTTCGCGAGAGTTCCTTGCACGTAGGTCGAGATGGTCTGGAAATCCATGCCTTCCGACGGTTTGGTGAATTCGGTGATGACAAAGTCATCAAGGGAGAGCGTCATTGAGATCATGAAGCCCGAGAAGATGCCTGGAAGGAGATCTGGGATCATGACTTTGAAGAGAGCGCCTGCCCTGCTTGCGCCAAGGTCCATCGCGGCCTCATAGAGGGATGGGTCCATCTGCTCAAGCTTCGGCTGGACGTTGATGACCACGAACGGGATCGTGAGGACCATATGGCCGATGATGAGGGAGAAGGCGGAGGTTGGGAGATTAAGCCAGGCGAAGAGGATGCATAGCGATAAGGCCATGACGATCTCGGCGTTGACGATCGGGATTTCGTTTGCGAAATTGAAGACCGCTTTGAACTTCTTGCCAAGGTAATGCATGCCGATGGCACCGGCAGTTCCTAGAACTGTGGAGAGAATTGAGGCAACAACGGCGACCCAAACGGTGTTCCAAGTCGCGTTCCAGATATCCTGGGCGAAGACGTTCTTGCCATTGAAGAGGGTGCTATAGCAATCGAAGTTGAGACCGTTCCATTTACCGATGACTTTGGAGTCGGTGAAGCTATAGAGGATGAGATACATGATCGGGAGATACATGACAAGAAGCATGATCCACACGAAGGTAAGGGCCACCGCTTTCTTGGCTTTCTCCCCTTTCTCTCTTCTTTGAAGAGAACGGTTGGTCTCTTCCATCGCCGTGTTAGGAGTATTCATAACAAGTTCTTTTTCCATTGTTACCTGGCTCCTTTCTTCTTCTCACTGAAGAAATTCTCGAAGACGACGGAAAGTCCGATGAGGGCGAGCATGATGATGGCGTAAACGCTGCCAACATTAAGCTGGGAATGTAAGAATTGGTGCTCAATCTGACCACCGATGAGCTTGATGGTACGGCCGGACAAGGCATCGGTGATGACGTAAGAGGACATGGTCGGCATGAAGGTCATCGTGGCCGCGGAGACGATTCCAGGGATTGTCATCGGGACGATGGTCTTGAAGAAGACCTGGACTGGGGAGGCGCCTAAGTCGGCAGCCGCCTCAATCTGGCTCTTATCGAGTTTGAGCATCGTGTTATAGAGAGGGAGTATGGCAAATGGGAGGTAGTTATAGACCATGCCGATGATGGAGCAGATCCATGGATGCATGGCAGGATCGAGACCGAAGAAGATAAGAAGCTGCTTTGTGGCAACGGTCCTGATGACGAAGTTGATCCACATCGGGAGAAGGAAAAGATAGACAAGAACAACGTTCTTGTTGAACTTCGAATTCGCAAGGATATAGGCGATCGGATAGGCAATGAGGATGCAGATGACGGTCGTAAGGGCCGCAACGCCTAAGGACTGTCCGATGACTTTGAAGGTCGTTCCACTGCTATCTGGCGAGAAAACGTCAATGAAGTTATTCAAGGTGAAATGACCGTCTGCATCGCTGAAGGCATAGCAGAAGATGAGAAGGATCGGAAGGATGATGAAGAGGATGAGGAAAATGCCGTATGGCATGCAAAGCCATTTGCGGTTTTCGCGCATCACTCCTTTGTTCTTCGGTAAAGTTCTGGTTGCTTCCATTTCGTTTACCTACCACCCTTGAGTTTGACTTCGACGCCGCCCTCTTTGAGGACGAGGGAGACGTTGTCGCCGATATTCCAGAGGTCTGGGGTGTTGATGATGAACTCCTCATCGACATCCTGATTCCAGACAGTTACTTCGTAATGGTCGCCAAGGTAGATCATGTTGATGATCTCGCCATGGAGGTCAGAGGCATTTGGATCGTCGGAGAGTTCGATATCGTCGAAACCGACTTCGACGGAGACCTGAAGGCCTTCGACATCCCTTTCCTCACCCTTATCGTTGATGAGAGTTCCTTCTTCGCTAAGGTGGTAGCCTGGGAAGAGCTTAAGGACATCGAAATTCGCATGGATACCAGCAAAGCTGACATGGCAGTGTTTGGTAAGATGGCCGTCGTAGTAGTTGGAAGTGAATGGCTTCTTCATGATCTGGATGTTCTCCGGATCGACGGAAAGGCCGACGATGCTTTCTTCTTCGTAGTTCTTGGTGGACTGAGCGATCATCTCGTTCTTTCCAACCATCGTGATGTATTCGTAATGCATGCCTTTGAAGATCTTGGAAACGATCTTGGCATTGACGGTGCCTTTGTCTTTGGCACTGATGATGACGTCCTCTGGACGAATGACGACGTCAACCTTCTCGTTGAGGGCGAATTTGCCTTCGTCGGCTGGGTCGCTGTCGAAGGAGGCGCCTAAGAATTTGATCTTGTTCCCCTTCTGCACCGTTCCGGTGAAGATCGAGGATTCGCCGATGAAGTCAGCGACGAAAGCGTTCTTTGGCTCGTCGTAGATCTCTTTTGGAGTGCCAACCTGCTGGATTTCGCCATCAGACATAACGACGATGGTGTCAGACATGGTGAGGGCCTCTTCCTGGTCGTGGGTGACGTAGATGAAAGTGATGCCAAGCTTTTTGTGCATGGCCTTGAGTTCAAGCTGCATCTCCTTCCTCATCTTGAGGTCGAGAGCGCCTAAAGGCTCATCGAGGAGAAGGATCTCTGGCTCATTGACGATGGCACGGGCGATGGCGATTCTTTGCTGCTGGCCACCCGAAAGGGTGGAAACCGCTCTCTTTTCGAATCCTTCGAGGTCAACGAGGTTGAGGGCGTATTTGACTTTTGCCCTGATTTCGTCTTTGGTGAGCTTCCTTTTGGCGTAGAGCTGATTGCCATTCTCATCGAGGATTGGATTGCCTTCTTTGTCCTTGAGAGGCTTGGTTAAATCATCGACCCTCTTGTACTGAAGGCCGAAAGCGATGTTCTTGTAGATATTGAGATGGGTGAAGAGGGCGTAACGCTGGAAGACGGTGTTGATTGGTCTCTTGTATGGTGGGATGAGGGAAATGTCCTGACCATTGAGGAGGATCTGACCGCTTGTTGGCATGTCGAATCCGGCGATCATTCTGAGGGTGGTTGTCTTGCCACATCCGGAAGGACCAAGGAAGGTGACGAACTCACCTCTTTTGATATCGAGATTGAAGTCATCCACAGCGGTGAAAGACTTGTCGAAGACCTTGCAGACATTCTTCAAGGAAATGATTGTGTTCTCAGCGTTCATTTTCGTGCCTCCATACCCTCTTAGAAACAGGATAACGAATGCCAGTAATTCCCCTCTTGAAAAGAGGTAGGAAACTTGACGCGAAAAATAATGCATTAAAAGGACACAAAAAACAACAAAATTTTTCACACTTTTTTCAGTATTTTTTTCGTGATGGTTTTTGAAAAAATCAAAAGTGGACATTTTGTGGGACTTATCGAAGTTTCCCTAGCATTTTTTAAGGTGAAATTTTTTTGATTTTTTTCGAAATTTTTCGGTGTGGTTTTCACTCAAAAAAACTGTGTCGGTTTTTCGCACCAATTTTTGGGGTCATTTTCGGGGGTGTTTTTTGGGGTTCGCGCGTGCGCGCAACCATATTTTATGCAATTCTTAAGGGGCTTTTTTTACTCTGGCGTTTTCACTAAAATAATAGGCATGAAAAAACGTTTTTTATTCTGTGCCGTTTTGACTTCCCTGAGTCTTCTTTCCGGATGCCAAAAAGAGGAAGCTCCACTTATCAATATCACCTTCGGGAAACTATACGATTCCTCTCTTGAGGAGACCATCGAAAACCATCTCGTTACGGTCACTCATTCAGAGCTTACTTCATTAGTCTCTGAGAAGAAGGAATTCATCCTTCTCATCTATGACAAAAACAACACCTGCACCTGCTGGGAAGAGTTCGAGAAGACCATCCTTTCCTTCGTCAAAAGGAAGAACGCGTTGATCTACGCGATCGCCCCTACCGAGTTCGACGGAGGGCATGAGGCATTCGGTCTCAACATCGCTAAAAACGAAGAGACCATCGCGATTTTCGAGGATGGCGAAGTCAAACATCAGAAGACCACAAGCGGCGATAAAGATGGGTTCATGAAGGAAGAGAAATTCGCTAACTGGCTTAATGAGAGAGTCCACTTCTCGAAGATGCTTTATGTGAACGTGATCCAATATTTCGCCCTTTTCAATAAAGGCGAGCAGTTCACAGTTGGCTATCTTAGAAGCTCCTGTCCAGATTGCTCATATGTCGAGGATGCCGTCCTTTCCTCTTTCAACGCGAAAGACAACAACGTCTCATATGTCATCGATTGCGATGTCGATGGCATCAGACTCATGAACGGCGAATACGATGAAGAGCAATGGAACTATTTCAAAGAGGCCTCCGGTCTATCCTCTAGCGGAAGCGAGGATTTCGGATATGGCCAAGGCTATGTCCCGTCCTTCTACACCTATGCCGGATTCCGTTCCGCTACAATAGACGAACGCATTGCAGACGCTGTCGTTTATCTTAATGACAAGATCGAGAAAAACCCCGAAACAGGCGAATACTATGTGGCCGATTCTTTCTTCACGGAAGAAAGGGAAATTGTCCTTGGTTTCTTAGGCAACGCGAAGGTTGAGACAACCGTCTTAAAGGGAATGAAAATACCTGCTGAGGATATCGAAAACGGAAACTGGAAAAAGAGCGCAGCCGCGAAATACCATAACCCTCTTCTTGAGGCTTACTTAACCGCTTACGTAGGTAAGAAATAAGAAAATCCCAATAGAAAACCCCTTTCTTTCGTTAAATTTGTGAACGGAGTTTTCAAATGAACCCTTTTGCTAGCGTTTTCCAGCTTTTTTCCGGTAACACGGTTATTGCTTTTTTCATTGCCTTTGGCGTGGCTTTGCTAATTGGCATCGCAATGGCTTTCACCTACAAAGCCGTCAAGAAAGGCGAGGTTTACACCAAATTCATGCCGATCGCGATGATCGTCTTACCTTTGGTAATGACCTCTCTTATCGGTCTTATCAACATGCGTAACATCGAAATCGAGTCCGAAGGCTATGTCAGAGTCGCCCTCGTCGTGAGCGCAGGCATCGCCTTAACCCGTTTCAGAAGCGACAAGCTCTCGATGATTGATATGGTCTATCTCATCGTCGCTTCCGCCCTTGGTATCGTCCTTGGTATTGGCTACGTCATCTACCCAATCATCATCGCTATCGTCGTCATTGCCATCATGCTCATCGCCCATAAGATGAAATTCGGCGAAAACAAAGACGGTGTGTACACTCTCAAATACCAAGTTGGCGAAGATCTTGCTAACACTGAAGTCTTTGAAGAGGCTATTTCAAAGCACTGCTCCACCTATAATATGCAGAGCGTCCGCACCATCGAATACGGCCAGCTTTACGAAGTAAGATATAACGTCACCCTTAAGAAAGACGCTTCCATCAAAGCCCTTATCGATGAGGTAAGGATGCATAACGCTAACCTCAATGTCACCGTGCTCATAAGCGAAAAGAACTAACATGGCTATCAATTCCGGCAACTCCTTCTGTCGAATCGAGAATAAATACATCATCCCTCTTGAGAAACTGCCTCTTTTGATTGAGGCCATTTCCGAGCATGTCGAATATGACAAGTTCGCAAAAGAAAAGGGATCCTACCAGGTCAATTCCATCTATTTCGACAATATCTATGGCGATATCCATAACAGAAACATCGCCAAACCGAAGTTCAAAGAGAAGCTCCGTCTAAGGTCCTATGGAGGAGATAAACCTATCTTCTTCTTAGAGTTCAAAGACAAGGTATTCAAGGATGTGTACAAAAGACGCATCTACCTCAGCAAAGAAGAGGTTGATGCATTTGTCAATGATGGTGTTTTCCCTCCGAAGAACGGAGACCCAAAACACGACGAATTCATCGATGAGCTCGCTATTTTCAAGGAAAGATATAGAGGTTCGATCGTCCCTAATACCATCATGCAGTATGATAGGGTCGCCTATATGAATAAGCCTGGCGAAGACTACCTCAGATTGACTGTTGATAGAGACATTCGTTACAGAAGAGAGAACTTCGAAATCAACAAAATCGGCGGCAAATCCCTCCTAAAAGAAGGATATGGCATCCTTGAGATCAAGTTCATTGGAGCAATGCCCCTCTTCGTCGCAAAGGCCCTCAATGATTTAGGGCTCCAAAGGCAGACCTTCTCCAAATTCGGCTCTTCATATCTAAACGAAGCCAAAGAGGCAAGACTTCTCTAAAGAGGTTCTTCCTCTTTTTTCTTTTACTCGACCCCTCTAAGTTCGATAATATCCCCATGGCTTACATCCGTAACGTTTTGTCATCATTAAGAAAGGCTGACCTCGACTTCGCCCTCATCGACGAAGGAGACAGAATCGCCGTTGGGGTATCCGGGGGAAAAGATTCCCTTTGCCTCCTCAAGGCCCTTTCCATATACACCCTTTACTCAAAGAAGAAATTCACCGTCCACCCTATCTTCCTTGATCTCGGTTTTGACTTCGATAGAAGCGAGATCAAGAAGCTTGAAAAGTTCGCTAAAGAATGTGGCACAAAACTCTCTGTGGTTGACAGTCGTTTTGTCTTCGATATTCTCAAGGCACATAAGAAACCAGATGGACATCTCCCTTGCTCGATCTGCTCACGCATGAAGAAAGCGGCGATCAACGCCGAAGCGAAGAGACTCCACTGCAACAAAGTCGCGTTCGCTCATCATAATGAGGACTCCATCGAAACTTTATTCATGAATATGGTTCATGGGGGAAGAGTTGCAACCTTTGATCCGAAGATGACTTTAGAGAGAGCGGGAATCACTTTCATCAGGCCTCTTATCTACTGCCATGAGTGGTATCTCGTCCATATGGCGGAAGAAGAAAACCTTCCTATCGTTGACACTAAATGCCCTGCTAATAAACATACTGAAAGAGAGGTCACCAAAGACTTCGTCAAGAAACTCTACAAAGACCATCCTGAAAGCGTCATGAACCTCCGTAATCTCATGAGCAACCATGAAGCCTTCAACCTCTATTTCCCGAACATCGAATACGTTCATGAGAAAAAACCTTCTTTGTCTCTCCGTCCAATCATCTCCCCTGAGGACATGAGAGGAACGAAGATCTCTTCCAAAAAGAAGAAAGAAGGCGAAGTCGATTATCTCGTTTTATGGAACCACAAGAGGGTTGGCGAAGTCTCTTATATGCATCTAAGCGCCCACAAAGTCCTCCTCTTCAATGTCTCTGGTGAGAAAGAATACGTTAAAGAAGGGATTCCGTTCCTAATGGAGAAGATCTCTGAGAGGGTCAATCCGGTTCATTTCTATCTCTATGGCAATAAAGCCTTAGCGAACCTCATGGGCTTCAAAGAAGTAAACGTCGAAGGCAGGAAACCCCCTGCTTACATGATTACGATCAAGAAATAAAAAAGAAAAGGATGGCAATTTGCCACCCTTTTTTTAAAAATCCCTGCGAATTCCGCTTAATCCCTCGAAGAAGAAGCCGAACTTGAAGCGCTTGCGATCAAGAGAAGAACACGGTAGATGAGCTCAAGAAGAGCGATAACCATGTCATTGATGTACTCGATGTTGTAGAGACGGAAGAGCTCTTTGCACATTCCGATTTCTTCTTCGGTAGCAAGATTATCTCTACGCATGACCTCAATGGCCTTCTCTTGGGCCTTTTTCTCGGTCTTAAGAACGACTATCGACATGATGAAGGAGATGACGTAGAAGAGTAAGCCTAATAAGCTTAGAAGAATCGACCATAGGCCAATCGTATGGAAGAAGATGATATCAAGGGCGATGCCTATGAGCACAAGCGGGACAAAGGCAAGAGGACCAAAATAGATAAGAGGTGTGAGGACGATCCTTGTCTTCATGTCTTTGTCGCCTTCTTTGTCGAGGACGGCAAGTGAAGATTTTTGAGCGGCCATTGCAAGAGAAGAGATACTCTTCTTCTTAACGGTCCATCTCCTTAGACGGACTTTCTTGAAATAATGCGAATAGCTGTTTCCAAAAAGGAAAGAACCGGTGACGCTGACCCTGATGTGGTTTAGGCCTTCTTTATCAAGGAGGGTTCTAGCGATTTCTTCGCCGTTTTGTCCCCTACTATTCTGCACGCGGTTGAATCTCACGTACTTGATGGCAAGGGTGATTTCCACCCCAAGAGCGAAGATACTCACTAAGCCGATAAGGACAATGACGATGAATAAAGCGATGGCGATGCCGTCATTGATATCGCCTAAGCCTAAAGCCTCTTCGATAAAAGCGATGAGTTGATCCATAATATGTAACTCCTATTGTCTATATTGTAGCAAAAAAGAAGGCGACCTGGAAAATAATGCATAGATAAGAAAAAGCAGCGGGCTTTAGGGGCTCGCTGCTCTTTTTAGTTACCGTGATTATTTAATCGTGGCAAGAGGAGTTCTGGTGCTGTTGGTGACCCATCTGTTCTCGAGATAGTTGACACGCTTGGCAAGCCAGTTGATGGTCTCTTTCTGAGCGTCTTTGCGTTCGTTGACGTTGACGAATGGCTTTCTGAGCTCGCCGGAGTTGACGCCATCACCGTTGAAGTAGCTGCCGACGTTGTTATCGGAGGCCTGGGTGGTTGTCCACTTGGTGAAGTTCTTGGCATATTCGCCATCGTAGTACTTATAGAAAGTCTTGGCTAAGCTCATCATGTTTTCGAAGACGTTGTTGTTTCTGGCGGCATTCCATTTTGGAATGACATAGTCATTCATGAACCAACTCATCTTGCCTAAGAGCTGGAGCCACATGTTGGCGCTTCTATCCATGAAGTATGGATCTTTGGCGTTCCATCCGCTTCCAGCGGTATCTGGCTGTTCGATGAAACCTCTTCTGTTACCGAAGTTGCTGTCGAAATCCCATGGGTTGTCGTATCTGAGCTTCTTATCGCCATTTGTGGAGTTGTCATAGGACATGTAGAAGGAAGAATAACCGACATCTGGTGGTAAGCAGACGGCGTTGATGATGAAGCCTTCGGCCCAAGCGTTGCAGTCGAAGTGTTTCTCAATGGCCTGCTTGACGGTGGTTCCGCTGGCGGCATTGACGACCTGGTTGTTGGCGTCGATGTCTTTGGCTCTGTTGTTCTTGGAACCTTCGGCCAAGACGGTGAAGAGAGCCTGGAGTCTGTTCTTGATGTAAGCAACCTGGTTGCTGTTGGCATCGGTGATGTGCGCATCGGATGGGCCATCGTTGATGTCAGAGTTAAGGGTGTAGCTTGAGACGACACCTAAACCGGAGTTGGCTAAGCAGCTTTCGATGTTGTAGCTCTGCTGGTTGAAGTAGTTGCCATAGCTGATATTGAAGGTTGGATCGCCATCGGCGCCTTTCTGGGCCTCGTTACGGGCATAGTAGTCGAGCTCAAAGTTGTAGCCGATGTCATTGGTCATGATCTTGACGGTCTCTTTTTTGCCAGTGTCTGGGTTGGTGACCTTTTGCTCTGGCTCTGGGAGGTTGATTCTGCCATCCTTGACCTCTTTGGCCTCCGCGAGCATATACATGCCCCAGTAGGTGTTATTGAGGTAAACGGAGACTGGAGTGAAGTCGGTGCACCAGACTTTGGAGTCGTCGGCGATGATGCCTCTTGCCATGCTTAAGCCTAAAGCGCTTCTGGAGACGGTGGTGTCCTTAGCGTCGGCTAAGAGGACCCACTTCTTGAATGTTTTTCCACCGTTGAGGCCAAGCATCGACTGTTTGCTGTCGAACTTGATCTGGAAGCCCTTCTTATCGAAGCCAGCGGTCTGGTTGCCTCTGACTTTCATCGTGGCGACAAGACCCTCAGTGGTGTTGTATTCGCCGGCATTGGTGATAGAGATGGTGCCGGAGACGGTTGGTCTGGTAACGTCGTTACTTCTAGCAGCGGTCGCGAAGTTAGCGTTTGGATCGGTCGTTGGGAAAGTGAATCTGATCTCTGGGAGAACGGAGAAGGTCTTGTCGATCTCCTCGTAATGACAGGTTGAGCACTCTCTGTATTTGACGTTGGAATTGGCGAAACGAGCGTCATTAAGCTTGGTGCCTAAGTTCTCGGTCTTCCATGCGCCGAAAGTATGGTTGGCGGCATCCTTCTTGTCTCCGCATTCGGCACAGGCGTGGTAATGCTGATTGGCATCGGCAGACCACTCGGTTCCATAGTTATGGACGTGAGCGGACGAGGAAGCCTTGGAAGTTCCGGCGACGCTTGAGACGGATGAGCCTGCGGTTGAGGCTAAGGATGAGGTTGATGGGGATGATGGGGCCTCTGATGTTCCTGGAGCAGCACTGCTGGCTCCGCCTTCATTGACACAGCTGACGGTCATCAAAGGGAAGGCAAGAATTGTTAGGACCTTGAAAAACTTCTTCATGAAAAACATTCCTTTCTTAAGAAGGCAACCGAAATGATTGTCCTCTTATTTCATCAAGATGTTGCTTTGACTCTAAAATTGTACAGCAATTCCAAAACAATATAAACTGTAGTTTATTATTGTGGCTTCCTTACTTGAATAAATCCGAATGGGTGCCGGTTCTAACTAAATACAGGATAACGAACTCATTTGAGTATTTGTAAATAAGCAGCCAGTCAGGTTCAATATGCAGCTCGCGGCAATTTTTGTATTCTTTGGATGGCTGAAGAGGATGGTCGCGATATTTCTCCGGTATAGTCTCGCCATTCTGAAGATAGACGAGAACCTCCTTAAAGGCCTCAGGGTTCAATCCCCTTTTAATGCATAACTTAAAATCTTTCTTAAACTTGCTGGATTGGCGAATGCCATAGATCATTTAAGCAAATCCTCCATTAATTCATCGACGCTGTTAAAGGTTTTTCCCTTTTCTGGGTGCTTTTCCATATCATCGATTTCCTTAATGGCCTCAATGGTTTCCTCATTTGGGATATCGGCGTGAAGTTCAAAAGGAATGCTTTTCGTCCTGATGACTTGGTTATAGAAAAGGGTGATCGCTGTGGTCGGGGTCATTCCAAGCTTTGAAAAAACCTGTTCAGCTTTCTTTTTTGTCTCCCCATCTATTCTTATATTGATATTCGCCATAATTTTCCCTCTTTAAGAAAAGATTATCATTTGTGTTGCTAATGTCAACACACTAGCGATACACAAAGCATAATAAAAACACGCCACTGAGGCGTGTCTTTTTAGTTGGTTTATTTGCTCTCTTTGTGAGCCTTTTCGATCTGTTCCTCTTCTCTCTTGAGGGCGGCGTTGATTCTCTCGTCCTTGTAGAAAGTGTCATCGAGAAGGAAGGTAAGCTCAGGGACTTTGCGGAGGTCGATCTTCTTGGCTAAGGAACTCCTTACATAACCTTTGCAGCGGTTTAATTCGGCAAGGTTTTGCAGAGGATATTTCGCTCCAAGGAAGGAAACATAGACTTTCGCGAACGAATAATCGTTAGCGACGATGACCTCATTGACCGATGGCATTCCGATATGCGAGTTCTTGAGCTCGAACATCAAGATGTCGGAGATGTTCCTAGCGATGACGGCTTTGATTCTGCCATTCCTATCTGCCATAACTACTCCTTATCGACCATCTCGTAGCCTTCGACGATGTCGCCTTCTTTGATGTCGTTGTAGTTCTTGATCGAGATGCCGCATTCGTATCCTTCACGGACCTCTTTGGCATCGTCTTTGAATCTCTTTAAGCCAGCGAGTTCGCCAGTGTAGACGACAACGCCTGCTCTAAGAAGACGGATCTTGCTTCCGGCTTTGATGGTGCCGCTAGTGACATAGGAACCACCGATGGTGCCGATCTTCGAGATCTTGTAGATGTGTCTGATCTCAGCCTGACCGGTGACCTGCTCGACCTGTTCGGCCTTATACATACCTTTGACGAGAGCCTCGATTTCCTCGAGTACTTCGTAGATGATCTGGTGTGTTCTGATTTCGACGCCGGCTTCGTTGGCTTTGGCCGTGATACGGGCATCTGGACGGATGTTGAAGCCATAGATGATGGCCTTAGAGGCTTGGGCAAGGAGAAGGTCGCTATCATTGATAGCGCCAGCACTGGCGGCAAGGACTTTGATCTTTACCTGGTCGTTGCTTTGCTTCTCGATGTTGGCTTTCATGGCCTCAGCGGAACCTTCCGTATCGGCTTTGATGATGATATTGACGTCTTGGATCTTACCGGCGTTGACGAGGTTGTTGAGATCGCTAAGAGACATGGCCGCACTGGCGCTTCTCTCCTGCTTTTGTTTCTCAAGGGCGCGTCTTTCGGCGATTTCTTTGGCTTCTTTCTCGGTTGGGAAAGCCATGAAACGGTCGCCTGCCATTGGGACGGCGGATAAACCGGTGACGGCCACAGGTGTTGATGGGCCGGCGGATTTGAGGACGGCGTTATATTCGTTGGTCATCCTTCTGATCTTGCCGTATATCTCACCGACGACGACGTAGTCGCTAGCGGCGATGGTGCCATTTTGGACAAGGAGAGTGGCTTTTGGGCCCTCACCCTTATCGAGCTTGGCTTCAAGGACGGTGCCGATGGCGAATCTGTTTGGATTGGCTTTAAGCTCCATCATCTCGGCTTTGACGAGGATGGCATCGAGGAGGTCGTCGATTCCTTTGCCGGTTTTGGCGGAGACTTCGACGGTCATGACATCGCCACCGTAATCCTCGGCGATGACGTCATGGGCCATGAGCTCATTCTTGACTCTGTCTGGGTCGGCTCCTGGCTTATCCATTTTGTTGATGGCGACGATGATCTCGCAGTTGGCGGCTTTGGCGTGGTTGATTGCCTCGATGGTCTGAGGCATGACGCCGTCATCGGCAGCGACGACGAGGACGGTGATGTCGGTCGCATCCGCACCACGGGCTCTCATGGCCGTGAAGGCTTCGTGCCCTGGGGTGTCGATGATGGTGATTTTCTTTCCTTTGTGGTCTTTCTGGTAAGCGCCGATGGCTTGGGAGATGCCGCCGGCCTCTTTGGAACAGAGGTCACTATGTCTGATGGCATCGATGATCGAGGTTTTGCCATGGTCGACGTGGCCCATGACGGAAACGACTGGGGCACGCTCAACTAAGGAAGCTGGATCATCTTCGATCTTGAGGTCTTCGAAATGCTCGGCATCGACGATTTCCTCTTTCTTGAAGTCATAGCCGTACTCTAAGCAGATGGTGCCGATCATCTCATCATCGAGCAACTGATTGATGGTGACGGCTTTGCCATTCATGAACATGTATTTGATGATGGCTGGGATCGGGACGTTGATGGCTTTGGAGAGCTCAGCGACCGTAAGCGGTTTGGAGTAGACGAAGACACCGCCGTTGACCTTGGCGAAATCCTCTTTCTTCTTCGGACGGGATTCGAAGTTGGCCTGACGGAAACCGCTATGGTTTTTGTTTTGGCCACCCTTCTTGTTATTGAACTGCGGTTTTTTCATCTTTTTCTCCTTTCTTGAGCTTAAGAAGATAGCTCATGGCGGCTTTTTTGCCGATGATGCCGAGGAATTTGATCTCAGCGTGGCCTAAGGCTTTGCCGAGTTCCTTCGACGTGAAGGTCTGTGAGAGAGGTTTGTGGGCGCGTTTGATTCTCCCAAGGGTGCGAAGAGATTCTCCGCTATCGATGTCGGTAGCGGTTACCACGAGGGTGACTTCGCTCATTCTCCTATGAAGCTCCTCACCGATGATGACCTGGTGAGTCGGGTATAAGAGACCTAGAAATCCTAACGCGTCATTCTGGCTCATAGCTTCTCCAAGAGTTCCTCTTCTTCTTTGCTGATTGGACGATGGAGGTATCGGTTGAAGGAAGCCTTTTTTATGGCGTCCTTTCCACTACCCTTTTTGAGATAAACCCCTCGTCCTTTGAGGGTTTTCTCTTCATCGAGGATGAGTTTGTCATCCTTTATCACGAGACGGAGAAGCGTCTCACGCGGAAAGCGTTTGCGTGAGACGATGTCCGTTCTGTCGTTGACTATTTTCATTATCTGAGATCGTCGTCGTACTCGTCGTTGTACTCGTACTCGAGGTTCTCGTCTTCCTCGTTGTAGTAGTCGGCCTCATTCTCTTCTTCGGCCTCAACCTCAGCGAGTTCCTCCTCTGTGTAGATCGGCATGGTGTTCATGAGAGGCTCAAGAGGTTTCTCGTGGGCGATCTCTTTCTCGCTGATCTTGCGAGGACGCTTCTCTTCTTTCTTGACGGAGTGTTTCTTGCCGGTCTCGACCTTCTTTTCGGTCTTGGTGTTGAGGGATTTCTCAAGCTCATCAAGGGAGGTCGTGGTCTTGACTTCGACTTTCACCTCTGGCTCTGGTTCCTTGACTGGCTCAGGTTCAGCGAGAGGCTCAACCTCATCAAGGATCTTGCCAGGTTTGACTTTGGTGACAGGTTGCTTGGCGACGACGATTGGGGTTTCCTCAACAACTGGGGTTTCCTCAACCTCTTCTTCGGCGGCAAGGGCGGCTTTCTCTTGCTCTTCGGCCTGACGGAGGGCTTCACGCTCCTCAGCGAGGCGGAGTGAACGCTCAGCGTAGTTGACACGCTCTTTGGCGCGCTTGTCTTCTTCGACTCTGGCTCTGATATCCTCGATGGATTCGTATTCGATTCCATCATCGAGGGCTTTTTGCTCCTCGTAGATCTCGATGGAGTAGCCGGTGAGTCTCTTGGCTAAACGAATATTGGCGTTCTTCTTGCCAAGAGCGACATAGTACTGATCGTCTTTGACGACGGCGATGGCGGATTTGCCTTCTTCCTCGGTCTCAGGTTTGATGGCGACGCCAACGACCTGGGCTGGGCGGAGAGATTCGGCGATATAGAGAGATGGATCTTCACTATATGGGATGATGTCGATCTTCTCTTTCTCGTGGCTGTTGCCAAGCTGGGCGACGATCTTCTGGATGCGGCTTCCACCCTGACCGATGCAAGCGCCGGTTGGGTCGATGTCCTCTTTGGTCGAATAGACGGCCACTTTGGAACGAAGGCCAGCGATACGGGCGACGCCTTTGATGATGACAACGCCTTCATAGATTTCGTGGATTTCCTCTTCGAAGAGTCTCTTTAAGAAGCCTTCGGAGGAACGGGTGACTTCGATCTGAGGTCCTTTCTTGACGCCGTCGACATCGACGCTCTTGACCTCTTGGATATAGACCTTGATGGTCTCGCCTGGTTTGAAGTACTCATCGCCGATCATGTCTTTCTTGTTGAGTTCGATGACGGTTCTTCCGACCTTGATGGCGACACCTTTCTCATCGCTTCTTTCGACGATGCCGGTGAGCATCTCTCCGATGTGATCCTTGTAGATGTCATAGAGAGCGACTCTTTCCGCTTCGCCGATCTTGTTGCGAAGGATGGTGCGGATGCTCACAGCGGTGAGCTTCGTAAGTTCGTTGAGAGGGCAATAGATGCTATAGAAGTTGTTGAGTTTGATGTTCTTCTTCTCTTCTTTGACGAGAGCAAGGAGGTATTTGAGGTCTTCTTTCTCTTTCTTTTCCTCGCCTCTTGGACGTTTGAGGTAATCGATCTCCTCTTCTAAGTGAGCGATTGTGGTCTCGGCATCCTCTTTGGCGTCTTCCTTGCTGATCTCGAGGTAATCGTCTTCGACTTCCTTGACGATCTTCTTCTTCTGGCAAAGGGTGGCATGGACGCTGCCATCCTCCTCCTCGATGATCTTGGCTTCGACGATGGCGTCGTCTCCGCCTTTGAGGAACTTGATGTAAGAGGTCTCCATGGCCTCTTTCAATGCGGCTAAGACGGAATCGCGGCTGATTCCTTTGCCTTCAGCGATGGCGTTGATGAGCTCGCTGAACGTCATTTCCTTTTTCTCTTCTTCCATGTTTTGCTTTCCTTTCTTAGAACTTTATGGCTAAGCGCGCTTTGTCGATGTTTGAACGCGCTAACGAGAGCGTCTTTTTGCGGCCTTTGACTCTGATTTCGAGTTTGATTTCCTCTTCTGTTACTTCCTTTAGGTCGCCTTCGAGGAAGTTGTACCCTTCGTAAGGGTTCACTAGGTGGACATTGACGAACTCACCGACGTATTTGGCGAGTTTCTCTAGGCGAAGCGGTTTCTCAGAGCCTGCGCTAGAGACGTCAAGCATGTACGCTTCGTTGATGGGGTCCTCTTTATCGAGAAGAGGATTGATGATGTCGCTTACCTTCACGATGTCATCAAGCGAGATCGGCGCATCGCGGTCGACCACGAGATGGAGCGTGAGGCCTTCTTTGTTTCGGCTTAAGGACACATCTATGAGCTCATAACCTTCTTTCTCCAAGGTCGGCTCAAGAAGCTCCTTCACCTTATCAAGTAATCCCATTTGCCCTCCTAAAATTAGAAAGAGTGGTCCTAATGGGCCACTCAATTCGATATGTATTGAGCTAGCGGAGCCGCTTCCGCGGGTCTTCCACCGCGAGTATTATGCACTAGTTAAAGCGTATACGCAAGCGCATAAAGAAAAAGCGGCGTCCTGCACCGCTTCTCTTTTCTGCTTAATTGTCTTTGATGAGGTAGCTCTCCCAACTGGAAGGGAGCTCAATCGAAAGCTTTTCCTTCTCCACCGAAAGATTGAAATCGATTTCATAACTCAAGGAGCCTTCGCTGTCGCTGGTAGTAAGGAAGAACTTCGCGGACTCGAAAGCGAAATCCTCATAGACGAAACAGTAGCGGAATAAGAACTCACTCCCTTCTTCTTGAGTAGAACGTTCGCTGATGTTGATGGTTAAGTTCCCATCGCCACTCGAGTAGTATTCTGTCTCGGATTTGAATTCAGGCTGTCCCTCGTGGTGGAATTTCGAAACGATATGGGAGGCCTTATTCGGATTCATTAGATCTTCAGCATATGAAACTGCAGGCTCGAACACTTCCGAATAGAGGTGATCGAATTCATCCTTGTGTCCCTTGTAATCGACGGTAATCGGATTCCCGTTTCCAAAAGTAGTTGTTTCATCAAAATCAAAGAGCAACTTCTCATAAGCTAGGTCATTCGCAAGATAGGCAGACCTCGTTTCGACTCCGTCTACATTCATGAAAAGACATTTTTCCCCGTCTTCGTTCACGGCGAGAGAGAGGAATTCTTTGGTGGTATTCTCTTTTCTCGTTTTGCTGTCATAGCGGACGGTCTTTCCTTCCCCAACAAACCTATAGTTTTTGATTTCGCTATTCTTGGAAGCGATATCAAACTTGAGCCAGTCGATTTTGGCGGTATCAATGATTCTTTGGGATCCGCAGGACGCTAGGAGGGTCATCGCTCCTAAGCCAAGAAGTATATTAAGTTTTTTCATGTTTGTTTTTCTCCAGCGATAAGAATAGGCCTTTTGAAAAACAAAAGTCTAGGAAAACCACAAAAAAGATAGACGCCGCCGAAAGAAAAAAGTCAGGCATTTTTTGCCTGACTTAATTGGATTAAGCTTGTTTACTCCCCGGTGTATAGATGGCCTTCCCAATTGGGAGGAATGACGATTGTGAGGCTATCCATCTTCTCAAAATCGAAACTGTATTCGAACTTCATTTCTATCTCCTCCGTGGAATAAGCGTGCTTCATGCTCATTCCCTTGAAGACGTAGTCCTCGTAATTGATTTCGATCTCATTCGTCGTGTTGTCACCTCTGACGGTCGAAGTTTCGTTGATCTTAACGGTCAGCTGGCCATCTTTGTCCGAGTAATATTTCGTCACCGTATCGAAAGTCTGGCCGTCGTTATGAAACAATCCAACCACGGACAAGATCTTATATGGGTCCAAAAGGGTATCGACCACCGAGGTGATTGGCTCTAAATCGTCTGCCAAGACTTCGTCGAATTCATTCTTATGCGTTTTCCGGTCGATAACGGTGATTTTTCCATCATACCTGGAGTAGGAATCGCAATATATTAGTTTGTCATATGTTTCGTCATTGACCAGATAATAATCACAAACGTTCGTGCCTGACTGATAGGTCGTGTGGGCTTGCTTTTCGCCTTTTTCATTAACGCGGATGAACATCTCATCGACTCTGGTTATTTCCTCTTTCGTCGCTTTGTCGATTTCGACTTGTTTGCCGCTTCCGCTGAACATGTAGTTTTTGACTTCGTTCTTTTTAAGAACTATCGCATCCTTGAGAGCGTTGATTTTGTCGGTTTCGGTTAAGAGTTTAGGCCCGCAAGAAGTAAGAAGCGTAAGGGAGGCTAAGCCAAATAATATCTTCTGTTTTTTCATTCTGTTTTTCCTCGACTTATCAAGGATACTCTTTTTAAAGAAGCAAAATCCAGCCCCTTTGCGCAGGATTTGCTGGGGATAATGAAAAAGCCGGGCGTTGACCCGGCTAGATGGATAGGTTGATTAGGCCGCTTCTTTGTTGATTAAGCTTTCCCAACCGCTTGGGAGTTCGATCTTGACCTCATCCTTGACGGTGAAGGTGATCTCGGCTTTGCTCTTGTTGCCTTTGTTGGATTCGCCTTCGATGACGGCGCTCTTCCAGTAATAGTTGTCATAGACAACGGTGTAGTTTTCACTGACGGCGTATTCATCATCGGACTTGGCGCCTTCTTTGGCTTTGGCGCTGATCTTCAAAGTGAGGTTGCCATCGCCTTTGGAATAGTACTTGGATTCGACGGTGTAGTCGGTTTCGCTATCATCGGCAGTCGCTTCAAGCAAATCCTCGGCACTGATGGTGTTCGGATCAAGGAACATCGAGGTGTACATGGTTGGAGCAAGGAAATAGAGGGCCGCGAAGCCGAAGGTAAGCTCATTGCCTTCATAGCCGTAGACGGTCTTCTCGTTCTTCTTGGTATCCTCATCATACATATCGAGATAGAGGACCTGCTTATACTTGGCGTCTTTGACGAGATAGATTGTGCTCTCTTCTTTCTTGTCTCCCTCTTTGGAAACTGACTTGAGGTACATCTCCTCATTGGCGTTGGCGCGGAAGACCATTTCGCTTTCCATGGTGACGTTCTTCTTCTCGGAATCGTCATAGGAGGTGGAACTGCTCTTCATGGTCATCTCATAGTTCTTGATGTCTTTGGTTTTGGCAGAGATGGCGTCTTTGGTCTCTTTCAACTTGGCTGGATCGGTGACTTCGGCTCCGTCGCCGCAGGATGAAAGCATGAATGCGGGTAATAGGACTAATAAAGAAAACTTCTTTTTCATTAGGTATATTTCCTTCCTTTGCTTACAATTTACCCCTTAACTCGAAAGAAATCTAGTGAAGTGCTTGCATTTTTGCTATTTTTTGTAGCGAGCGATTTTCTCTTTTCTTTTTAAAAAGAAAAAGCCAGGCTAGTGCCCGGCTTAATAATAAGTGCCGCTTGGTTCTCGGATTAGGCTTTCCCAACCAGAAGGAAGGGTGACTGTGTAATTAAATAGCGTCTTGTAGGTGAGCTCGAATTTCTCGGAGCTTTTGTATGTTGCATTGGTACTTTCGCTCTCATATACGGCATCTTTCAGTAGGTAATTTTCGTATGTCATGCGGGTATGGCTTGTACCAGTTCCGTTCCACACTTCGACGCTGGACCTCTCAATGGTGAGGCTGCCATCCCCTTTGGAGTAATACTTCGCCGGAGAGGCGTCGGTGTTTTCAATGAGAGCTTGATCGATATAGTAAGGGTCGCGGGCTTCCTCATAAAGCATTATCGGATACGCCAGGATTCCAGAGAGGCCACCTTCCGAAGAATAACCGCCGCTTCCCACTGCATAGACATCTATGTCTTTGGCGGCGGTGTTCGGACTACCCATTTCGATGTAACACACTTTCTCGTATGTTGGGTCTTCCACCATATACAGCGCGTATTTGTATTTTGCCTTATCGCCCGCAGCCTCAATCTCGACTGTCCCTGCGAGATACATGTTGTCTTTCTTGTCGCCGCGGTAAATAAGATCCCAAGAATAAGCGTTTTTATTCCCTTCGCCCCTCTCCTCGGAAATGGAGGCTTTGACGTGGGCCTCAAATCCCTTAGGTTCGTTCATTTTGTCGGATATGGCCTTTTCAAGCTCAATCACTCTTGCTTTGTCCGTGATCTCTTCGCCATAGGATTGTTGGCAAGAAGAAAGGACGGTCATGGCTAATAACGGCAGTATCGCGTATTTCTTTTTCATGGTGTATGCCCCCGTAACACAATAAACATACTACTTTTGGCGTTCCTAAATCTAGACCTCTAGCAAGAAAAATGTAAAAGAAAAAGTCGGCATTTAAGCCGACTTAGTTCACTTTTCCAATTAAGCGATTGGGTGTTCGCCGTCGTTGAGATAGAGGATTCCGAGGGTGTTAGGACCGCAATGGCAGGAGATTGTCGCGCCTGCATAGGTCTCATAAACGTGCCTGAAGCCTTCTCTCTCGAGCCTTTCTTTGACCCAAGCGACGATCTTGTGATCCTCTTCGCCATAGATGGTGTGGGTGATGAAGACGATCTCTTTGTCTGGGCTATTGAAGGTCTTGAGTGTCTCTTCGACGTAGTCTGGGCACCACTTCTTGACTGGGCCGCGGAACTTCTTGCCACTTTCCATCTTGCCGGTGTCGGTCTTCATCAAGATCTGTGGGCGAAGATGCAAGAGGTTAGCGCCGAATCTTGCCATGGCGGAGCATCTTCCACCTTTATAAAGGAATTCGACGGTCTCGAAGCAGAAGGAAGTCTGGTTGTTTGGGATACGCTCCTCAACGAGCTTGACGATCTCTTCTGGCGATTTGCCAGCCTGAGCGAGTTTGGCGGCATAGATGCACTCGAGAGCGACGCCCGTGGAAAGGGAACGGCTATCGATGACGTGGACTTTGCCACCAAAGGCTTCGGAAGCGTTCACCGCGTTGTTATAGGCGCAGGAGATGCCAGAGCTAAGGCAGATATGGATCTGCTCGTCATAGTCCTTGAGGATGGAGGTGAAGAATTCGGTGTATTCCATCTCGTTGACGGCACTCGTTCTTCCTAACTGGCCGGTCTTCATCGTGTAGTCGATGAGGTCTTTGCCGGTGATGATTCCATCAGGTTCGCTTCTCTCGCCAAGGGTGACGGTGAATGGGATGGTGATGATGTTGTATTTCTTGATGAGGTCCTGTGATAAATCACAGGTTGTCTCGGTTGTGATTGCAATTTTCATGAAAGTTCTCCTAAAACGTTCTCGAAAAGAATACTAGATTATTCGAAGGAAAGAAAGACCGTGGGTTTATTTGAAAAGGCCCATGATCGCGGTGATGAGGAAGAAGAGTCCGACAAGAACCGCGGCGATAAGGGCATAGGCAAGAAGATACCAGAAGCCTCTGGTGACGAGGTCCTCTTTCTTTTTGGACCAGGTTGAGGAGAGGTAGAACGCCCCAACGAAGATGAGAGGCTCGAAGGCGTAGTTAAGGGTGCCACCTACCGCTGGGATGAGGGTGATCGCGCTTGGTAAGAGCCAGAGTCTTATGAGGGTGCATAAGACAAGGATCATGCTGTAAATGACAAGTTTTCCGTTTTTCATGTTGTTATTTCCTTTCATAGACCTTACGGCCATCAATGTATTTGGCTACTAAGAAGCTTTCGTTTGCATTGTACATCAATCTCTCAAGCCTGTCCTCGATTCCGAACTTCATGCTGGATGGGTCGCCTTTGACATCATCGATGACGAGGATGTCGGCGTCATACCCTTCCATGAAAGATCCTGCTTTGCCGAAATATGAGGCTCCACCGAGCGTGCCGATATAGAGGGCTTCCTTGGCATTAAGAGGTTTGTAGTTATTCCTTCCTCCGTGGTTGATAACCTTGGAGAGCTGGATGGCAAGTTTGAGATTAGCGAAGAGATTGAGGGTGCTTCCCCCTGCCACATCTGAGCCGATGCCGACATGCATGCCGTAGTCGAGATATTTCCTCACTGGCATGATTCCACCTGTCGTAACGTTGGTGTTGCTCTCTGGGCAATGGACGAGATAGACGTCTTTCTCTTTGAGGGTCTTCATCTCCTCATCGGTGACGTAGATGCAATGCGCCATGACGGAATGGTCGAGAAGGCCCACCCTATCGTAGGTATCCGTGTATGATTTCGCATCCGGACAAAGTTCTTTTACGAAGGCGATCTCTTCCTCATTCTCATCAAGATGAGATTGGGATGCGACACCGTATTCTTTCCTCACTTCCCCTAGCATCTTCATCATCGGATCGGTGCAGCTGACGGTGAATCTTGGGGTGATGCATGGTTTGACGTGCTTGAAGTCTTTTAAGCGTTTGATGAGCTCGATGTTGTCTTTTCTCGCTCCTTCGACGGTCTGGGAAATGTAGTCAGGGCAATTCCTATCCATGTCGACGATGCCGACATAGGCGTCGATGCCCGCTTTCTCAAGGAGCTCGCAAAGGATATAAGTTCCTTCGAGATGGATGGTCGCGAAGATGACCGCTTTGGTGGTGAAACTCTTCTTTAGACAATCGACGAAGACTTTGTAGGCCTTTTTGGCGTGTTTCTCGTCTTTGAAGGCGGCTTCTCTTGGGAAGGTGTATTTGTCGAGCCACTCAAGAAGGGTGACGTCCATAAGGGTGCCTTTATAGGCGAACTGGGAGGCATGGAGATGGAGATCGGCCATACCTGGGAGGATGAGCTTGCCAGTGTAATCGATGAGTTTCTTTTTCTTTAACTCTTTCGGGAGGGATTTCATGGCCTTAACGATTTTGCCATCTTTGACATGGAGATAGCCGTTATGGATGCTCTCGAATTCGTTTAGGCTTTTGTTATAGGCGATATCGCCCTTGACGATGTATTCCATTCTCTCTCCTTTCTGACATAAAAAGCCCCGCTGAAAGGGGCTCTTAGGTTATATGTTCCTAGAGGATTCTCCTGAGTTATTCGTGAGTGATTTGACCCTAGAGAATTCCATGTGATTACTCTAGCACAGGATATCTTAATATCCTATTTGTTTTTTAGGCGAGAGATGATGAGAGGCTTTCATCGCTTGATTCAACAGGAATGGTTTGCTCTTCCGAAGAAGCTTAGGGCCTTGAGGAAGCCGTTTTCGGAAGAAGATCAGGATGAGAGGCCAAACTGACTGTTTGGTTTTCGTCAATCGAATAGAAGACCACAATCCCGCCCCTGGTACCAAGATCATTAGTGGTATAGGTGTGTTTGTCGGGATCGTATCTATCTACAGACGACAGAGTGATTTCAATGGAATAGTATTGAGGATCAAAAAGCGTGGAATCCAAATGCAGCTTGGCCTCCTTGCTAAAGTAGCTACCATATTGGCCGTCGCTTCCTACTTTGTTTTCCCAATAGCAATCCTCACTGCGATCGGTGATGTCGTAAAGCCGCGTCCACACTATTCCTATGTAGTAACTCCAAGATTCGTCCTCTTGGGTGTTGTTCGCGGTAAGAAACATGTAATGGTCCTCAAGTTGGGGTTTGTGAAAAATATCCCTTTTATTGTAATAACCGAAATGAGCGGTCAGATCGAGGCCGTCAGCCAAACTAAACCGAATCACCTTAGTGTAGTCATCGAACTCGTCGATACTAAAGCTAGGGATAAATACCACTTCGCTTATCTGAGGTTTTATACAGGAAACCATAAAAGGCAAAAGTCCCAGCAAAAGCCATCTGGATTTCTTTTTCATATCTCTACCTCGCTTGATTCTATAGACTCTTCGGTCGAAAGGGCTTCTTCTTCAGTTGAGGAAACTTCTACGGAAGAAGAGCCTTTAAGCTTTTTGCGCTTCATGGCCAAAGTAACGGTTTGGTCTTCGTCTATGCTGTAATAAAGTGTGTTCCAATTTGTCGTATCCCATGAATGGTTAAGCTCTTTTGTTAAATATGTTTCCTTCTCAGGCTCGTAATTTGCGATGTATGGGGTCGTCAAAAGGATTGTGAGGGCATCATTCTCTATATCGAAAAACTTAGGCTCTAAATGGATTAGGGCCTCTTTGCTATATCTGGTTCCCTTCCAATAGTAGTCGCTATTAGGCCACTCGACTCTATGGACGCATTGCCACTCTCGATCACCCTTCGAAACCTCATATCCGCCGCTTGAGACCAAGAACATATAATGTTCAGCCTCAGTCGCGCTATATTCTCCGGCCTCCTTGTTGTAGACACCAAAAGGAACAATCAAATCGACTCCGTCATTCAGATTGAACTGAATCGTATCGGCGCTATTAAAACCTTTTACCCTGAAAAGAGGGCCTTTGGTGGGCCTCATCGGTGGACAAGAGGTCAATAAAGGCAAAAGCAGCAATAACAACAAATTGGATTTCTTTTTCATGGTCTACCCCTTTCAAAAGACGATGGAAAAGCGACTATCGACATTATGCTACTTTCTTTAATTGAAAAGGAATACCTAGAAAGAAAAAGCAAGGTTAAACCTTGCTTCCAAATTCATATGCGCCTTTAAGCTGTTCTTCTGTGATGTCCCCTACATCATTAAGGGCAAGACCATCGTAGGAGCCTTTGTACTCGACCCCATCGAAGCATTCGACCCAGCCTTCGATGGCGGCAGTCGGTTTTTTAATCGCTTCAGGATTGTCGTCCGCGCAGGTGAAGAGGGCGTATACCTCTTTGAACTTCCTGTCTTCTCTTGGGTAAAGAGGGTTCATTCTGTCGAGGAAGGTCTTAAGCTGACCGGAGATCGAATAGTAATAGATAGGAGAAACGAAGACGAGGGTGTCCGCACCGTTAACGTCCTCAATCACGTCTTTGACGCTGTCATGGAGGACGCATTTGCCAGTCTCTTGGCAAGTCATGCAGCCGATGCAGTATTTCAAATCCATGCGGGAAATGTCGATGATTTTGACCTCATTATGCTCTTTTAGGCCCTTAACCATCTCATTCATGAGGGTTTTGGAGGTGCTTTTCGCTCTTAAGGAAGAAGTGATGACAGTGACTTTTTTCATAATATTCCCCTACTTTATTTCTTTGACTGAGTCATTCGTGTAGATGAGGGTCGTATCTTCAACGACGGAGTTGACGATGAAGACGTTTGAGCCGATGGTGACATTCTCACCGATGACGGTGTCTCCCCCAAGGATTGAGGCACCACTATAGATGGTGACGTTGTCCTTGATGGTTGGATGGCGTTTGGTTCCGCTTAAGGCCCTACCCTCTTTCAAAGAAAGAGCGCCTAAGGTAACGCCATGATAAATCTTCACGTGTTTGCCAATCTCTGCAGTCTCTCCGACGACGATTCCGGTTCCGTGGTCGATGAAGAAAGGAGAGCCGATCTTCGCGCCTGGATGGATGTCGATGCCAGTAAGGCTATGGACCTTCTCGGAGATGATGCGAGGGATGTATGGGATATCAAGCTCATAGAGAGCGTGCGAGATTCTGTAATAGGTGATGGCGAGGAAGCCTGGGTAAGCGTAGACGATCTCAGAGAGGGATTCGCAGGCTGGGTCGCTTTCGTAGAAGAAGTCGAGGTCAGCGTATAATTCCTCTTCGATCACAGGGATTTTCTTTAAGAAAGAGTCGCACTTCTCTTCATCTGAGGAGATATATTCGATGAACATGTTCTTGATGCGGGAAAGAAGGCTTTTCTTGTGCTCTTCCACGCTGTCATGAAGGGTGTCGAAAGCACCAGGGAAAAGGTATCTCTTCATGAGATCCATGAATTTGTCTAACTCTTCGTAATGAGGTCTTCTCTCGTTTTTGAACACTCTAGATGATTCCATGTTGTTTCCCTTTTCTTTCTTGCGCTGGAAACATTTTACTATGTTTCGCTAGCAAAAACCCTTTAATGATTCAAAAAGAAAACAAGGAACGCTTTTTTGGCGTTCCCTGTTCCTACTCAAAGGGCTTATTAAGCGGCGATTGGCTTAAGTGAGAAGTAGTCAAGCTCTGGACCATCTTCAATCGCGGTCATCGCGATGGTGTTAGTGCCAACAGTGACATTGACGGTGCCAAGTTCGACCTGGACATAATCCACTCCCCAACCGCTTGATAAGGCCTGGGCTGGGAGGGTTTTGCCAGCAAGAGAGACATCGACGGTGTTGAACTTGAGGCTCACGGCAGTAGAGAGATCCATGTCTTCATACTGGTAGGAGCTATTCATCCTTGGTTTGCCAGTCATGTAGAGTTTCATCTCCTTGGCTTCGGTGGCTTCGAAGGTGACGGTTAAGGTCTCACCGGCTGGCCAAGTGGAGATAGTGGTTCCGCTTGCTGGTGTGCCTCCACCCATGCTCCATGGGGAGGTAGCTTTGATGGCGCCATCCTCAGTGACACCGGTTTCGGCTTCGACTTGGATTTCGCCAACGGCTTTCTTAGGAGTGACGTTGATGGTGATTCTGTCAGAATACATACCCTCTTTTCTGACGGTGATCTTGACTTGGCCAGTAGCTAAGCCAGTGACAAGACCGGTTTCGCTTACACTAGCGACGGTCTCATCGTTAACGGTATAAGTAAGTCCAGTCGTCTCAGAGGTGATTTGGAGGGTATCGCCAACCTCGATTGAGAGGTTATCGCGGTTCTCATTGGTGACGACAATGGTTTCTTTGGCTGGAGCAGCGACTGTAGTAACGGTCGTTTCGGCTGGGCCATAGACATTAAGGTAATCTAAGGAAAGACCACCGCTTACCATTGTGAGTTCGAGAGTGTTCTCACCTGCGACAAGATTGACTTTTCCTAAGGAAATCTCCGCCCAAGTAAGGCTATATCCATCGACGGTGATTTCGCCAGAGAGGGTGAGATCTGCGCCATTGAATTTAGCGGTCATGGCCTCAGAGACGGTGACGGTTTGCTGAGCGCCGATATAGGCGACGAGTTCTGCTTCGCCAGCTTTGCTTGAGGTGAACTTAAGGGTTTCTTTATCCCCTTCGCCAAAGCTTCCGATATAGGTGGTAGCTCCATCCTCGCTGGTAGTGACTGGGGTAGCTGATCCATTTCCGAATTCCATACCCATGAATCCGGTAGCATACCAACCATCTGCACTATAGTGATCGGCGGCTTCGAATTCGACTTTGCCACTTGGGGCAGGTCTATTGACGGTGATGCTTAATGTGCCTTTCTTATATCCGTCTTTGGTGGCGCTGATGGTTACTTGGCCAGCACCAACGGCACTGACGACACCGGTTGTAGGATCGACGGTTGCGATCTTTTCATCTCCTGAAGCGAAGGTGACACCTTCGACACTTGCAGTGAGTTTGACGCTTTCGCCGATGATGAGGGTTTTTTTGTCCCCTTCAGCGGTGATTTGGATCTTCTCTTGCTGGGAAGAGACGGCGGCCGAGGTAGAAGGTGTTCCTTCTTCACTGCCTTTTGAGGTATCAGGTTGAGTTCCGCCACCGCAAGAGGCAAGCATCATCCCTAAGGCAAGGGACGAAAGAAGGGCCAATGTTTTGGTTTTTTTCATAAATTCAGTTTGCTATTTTTAGCAAATCTCCTTTCATTTCAGGGCTAAATATTTCGTGTCTCTAGCCCTAAAGAGGGACGCGAAAGAAATAATCACTGGCAAACGTGCGCTTGGTGCGCGTTGTCTATTTGTTTATCCAGGTAGATTATACGTCCTATTAACTATTGTGATTTGATTTTTATTGTGTATTCGCTACTATAACGCTTGATTTGTTCAGGTCTCATCGGAGTTATATTCGATTGTAAAACTTTTGTATAAAATATAGTGTTTTCTATTTCTTGAATAAAAAAGACACCGCGGGTGCAGTGTCTTCTTTGATGATAATTAGACATGACGCCTATCTCGGCCTGTCTCTTGGTAATACCTATCTTTATCGCCATACATCATGGCGTCAGATTCTCTAAGAAGCTCTTCGATGTCCTTATCCCCAGAAAGGTTAAGGCCATAACCGATAGCGCATGAATATTTTGTCTCGCTGACGTTCTTTTTGATTCTTTCTATGAGGGCAAGAACTTCCTCTTCTTGGACCCTTCTACAAACGATGATGAATTCGTCTCCGCCTACACGATATCCCGATTCTTTTCCTTTGAGGGCCCGGCGGAAGCAAGAAGACAACGCCGTTAGAGCCTCATCCCCTGCATCATGGCCTTCGTTGTCATTGATGGCTTTGAGACCATTCATATCAATGGAGACGAGAGCGCTGATGCTCTTAGGATCACGGGATATGTCCGCGAAATAAGCATGACGATTAAGTAACCCCGTTAAGGAATCCTTCTTTGTCAGCTGAAGTACCGTGAATTCATAGTAGGCGAATAAGGCGATAGCGATTGAAACGCAGAAGACCTTGGCATAATCGGCTTTGAAGATGAAAGGCAGGACGAGGCCTGATCCAAGAGCGAAGGCCAAGAAGGCAATCGGAATCATCTCGATAGGTCTTTTGTTGCTTCTTTTGATAAGAAGGAAGATAAGAAGGACGCTATAAAAGCCAACAAAGACATAAGGCATGACCCAAAGAGGTCCATTAACTTTAACGTTATCCTGATTGATGGTTGAGACAACGCCAGTGAATATGGAAACGACATCGAGAATTAAGAGAGCGAAGGCAGGAAGATAAATAAACCAGCGCATCTTTTTGACAAGAGCGTGCGTGATAAGAGCAATGATGAATGGCGTTGCGCTATATCTAATGGCCATCAAGACATTCCTCAAAGAAACGTTATCGGTCGAGAATTCGATATAGACGATGATCGAAAGCAAGAAAATGGAGACGATCAAAACATGCAGGCGGATGATGGACTTCTTCCCTAAGAAGACCGTGGTCGTCAAAGATATGGCAAAGGCCAAAAGGATGAGGATTAAAGCCCAATTTTGAAGCAAATAATCTTTAAACATATGCGTTTTCTATATTTTAATTCTACAACAACGCCAAAAAGAATGTAGGCATATGCACGCAAAAAAGCGCGCCCCTTATGGAAGCGCGCCTTCAGTCGTTCGTTTTAAAGAGAAATCCCTACGCCACTTCTTTCTTCGATGACTTCCATGAAGAGGTCAAGTCCCTTGGTGAATGAGGATATGTATGTGCGGCGTCCGTCATTGAAAACGAGAGTGATTCCAATTGGAGATGCGATAATATCACTTAACTCAGAGAGCTTGTGTTCTTTTATCTTAATAAAACGCCTTATGTAGATGGTGTCGCCTTTGATTGCCTCGAACTCATGTTTGGCAAAGAAGAGGATTGCGGTCGAAAGCAGCGCGAAGAAAGGCCCATAACCATCAAGGACATAAGACCGGTTAGATCAGTGTCAGGGTTCCCGGAAACAGTAACCGATAGAATAAGGCAGGCGAGTCCGATCCACGTGCCGACATGGCCAATAGCATAGATGCCCTTTCCTGCATATGTTTTCACGTCATAGTCCCTTTTATCAGCGTGCAAGGAATAAATGGTTGCCGCAAGATAGACAATGGCGACAAACGAAATCTCAATGATTGATGCGATTAACATGGCTGAAGTCTTATTTGTCTTTATCGGCGCCAACGAATTTTCTGGCTTTTTCAAAGAAAACAGCCTGGGAGAACGTGATGGCTGAGATAGCTGGGAAAAGAAGGCCAAAGGAGAATATGGTTACACCACGGCCCCTCTTTTCAAAAATCCCTTCGCGATAGCCTTTATATGTCAGGTACTGTTTTGAATTGAACTCAAACGCGCAGATGCGGTCAGCTTTGGTGAAACCTTCCCTTCTGGCTTTGCGATTATTCAGGTTTTCGACACGGATGGTGATCGTGTCGCCATAATCCAGGTCAGTGAAAATGGGACTAAGAACACGGTTGACAACTTCGGAAGGCATCTGATATTCGACATCACTGCCTTTGATATAGAAGAAATAATCGGGGATGCGTCCATTTGTGAAGCTAACTGCTTCGAATTCTCCGGTGACGAGGACTGTGTCTTTCTCATAGACCGGCCTGTCAAAAGGGCTCAAAAGTAACGAGAGAGCCATAACGGCCATGCCCAACGCGAAGATAACGATTGAGTAAATCTTGTTTTTTTTCATCTTCTTTGGGTCATTCCAGAAGTATCTTGGGTCAACGAAATCCTCAACAACCGTTTCAGGGTCTTTTCTCTCGATGATCTTATCGAGGATAGGATCAACGCCAAAGAAAGCGGCCTTACGACCGTCTTTGAAATAGAAGGTGAAATCTAGAGGTCCGAGACGAATCTTCTTAATCTCGGATATCTTTCTTTTTCTCGTTTTGAAGAAAAGCCTTACATGGATCTCGTCTCCTTTGATGGCGACGAAGCCAAGGAGGACGAAAAAGAGCTGAATCGACCCAGCTAAGCCAATTACGGAGCCAATGATGAAGAGAGGAGCCTGGATCGACCCATTCCTATCGAAAACCATAAGAATCGCGCATCCGGCCAAGCACGCTAGTCCAACCGCGGTAATAACGATTCCGGAGATCAAATGATACCCAGTTGGCTTTGTCTTGATTTCATAGGAAGCCTTCTTTGGCAGCTTATAAAAAAGAAAACCCATCACAAGGATGAGAAGAATGACCGAAGCGACGATTATCGATTGCAACAACATGACATAAATTATACGGAAAAGGGTTCATTTAATTCAAATGAAAAGGGCGTTTTCCCTAGCAAAACGCCCCTATTTTTACTATTTGAGGTCGGAGATGAGTTTCTCCACTACCTCTTTGATCTCGTCTGGGTCCTCGCTATCGACTGCGTACATCAATGATCCGCCAGGATATGGGAGAGCCTCGCTAAAGCCATAACCCGAGAGGGATTTGGTCTTTTTGACGAGGAAGCGGTTGTCGTATATCCCTCCAAAGACCTTGCCGTCTTTATAGATGACATATTCGCCCATCATCTTGCGATAGGTGATGCCACTAACCTCACGGAGAAGGTCAAGGACATATAGAAGGAAATCGTTATCGGATGCCATGACAATAGAATAAAGAAAGGGTATCTGGTTGTCCACATTGTTTGAACGGAAATGACCCTTGTTCTTCTCTGTTTTATCTTAAGATAACTCTGCATTTTCGATATACCTACGAATCAACGACTTTTCAGGATTGGTTGAATACGAAATAAGCCTTATTTAATATACCTATTAGTAACAAGGAGGAATTGTTATGGAATACATCATCTTGGGGCTACTGCTCTTCAAACCGATGACGGTCTACGAAATCAGAGCCTATGTCCAAAAGAACCTAACGACGATTTGCAGCGACAGCCTTGGCAGCATCCAAATCGCCATCAAGAAATTACTGAACAAAGGATACGTAACCAAAAACGAATACACCGAAAGAGGGTTGACGAAGAAAAAGCACACGATCACATCGCTCGGCGTCGAATATTACAAAGAATGGGTCGGTTCCCATATCAACATCGCGAAGATGACGAGCATGGAAGAAAGCAAGTTCTATTTCTTAGGTACCGCCCCTAAAGAGAAGCGTATCTCCTTCCTTAAGTCATATATTTCGTCTTTGAAAGGCCAGCTCAACAAATTGACCGCCATCAAAGAATTTAGCAACTGCACGAAAGACGAAGTGCTTCTCGCCAATCTGGAGCGAGTTTCAGGCGAAAGGGAGATAGCCGGCAACCTGTCAATCGTTTCAGAGGAAAAAGATATAAGAAGCGTTCTCGAAAACACTTATTCTTACCAGATTTACCTTCTTGAATACGGACTAAACAGAGTGAAATCAGACATATCCTTTTACGAGAAGATACTCAGATCAGAAACGGAGAAATAGTATGCAGGTTTATATTGGGGCAGCTTTGCTCATCATCGTCATCATTATGTCCATACTCCTAATTTGCGGGCTTCCTTTGGGCGAGTTCTCAATGGGAGGGAGGTTCGGCAAAAAATGGCCACCTAAAATGAGACTCATAGGCTTGACTCAACTTCTCTCGCAAATTTTCGCTTTGTACATCATTTTATCGGCAGGAACAATCCTCCCTTACTTCATCAACAAGGATGTCACTCGAGTCATTTGTTACGTTTTTGCAGGGTTTTTCTTCTTCAACACCGTTATGAACGCCATTTCGCCTAGCAAGAAAGAAAAATTCGTTATGACGCCTATGTCCTTAGGGGCCGCGGTTTGTTTTTTGATCGCCGCGATAGTCATGTGAACCTATGAGCCCAAGCATCATTGAATACGGCGAATTGACCGCTTCGCAAAAAGAAGAGGCCGCCAAACTCTTCTTAGATGGATTTGGGGTTTTCATGACCTTTTCCAAAGACGAGGAAAAGAAGAAGGAGCTTTTCGTTGAGGTTTTGGATCCGAAACTCTTCCTTTGCTATTTGGAAGAGGGTAAGGTTTTGGGGCTACTTGGACTAGGCACCAACAAAGTTAGGCCGATCAACTTCAAGAAAGAGGTGTGTCAGAAGCTTTTCGGCCGTTTTAAAGGCGCCATCATCAGCAAACAAATGAATGCCATATTCCAAAAACAAGCGGTTTCTTCGGAAACGGAGCTATATATAGACACCATCGTTGTAGACCCCGGATATAGGCAAAAAGGAATAGGGACAATCCTTTTAGATAAAGCCTCCCAATTTGGGAAATACGATACTCTGGTCCTAGAGGTGTTTTCGAAAAACGTAGCGGCCATCAGTTTTTATAAGAAAAACGGTTTCGACATCAAAAAAGAAAAACGAATGTCTTTTATGTCTCTTTTCGGTTCAGGACACCCGATAGTTATGGCAAAATCAATAAGCGCATATGAGAGGATTTAAAGCGTTTTTACTTGCCTTGCTTTGGTGCATCGTCATCTTAGCCTTTCCAGTCGCTTCCGGAGTGATTGCCACAATAGCCAAATTAGAAAGGATCCCCACCATAATTCTTCAAGGAAGCTTCATGCTTCTTTCTTCGGTTATTCCTCTAGTCTTTCTCTTAACAAGGAAATGGGGCCTAAAAGATATCGGCTTAAACAAAGTCACGAAAGACGGGGCCAAGAACGTCCTTTATTTTCTTCCCCTTCTTTTGCTTTATATTCCTTGCGCAGTCAAAGGTTTCTACGTCGAATCCGCCGAATACTTTTTCGCGATCTTCTTCTTGTACCTATTCGTGGGCATTGCCGAAGAGCTTTATTTTAGAGGCATTATCCCCCACTTCCTTGGTAAAGCCTTTGACTCCAAGTGGGTCATTGCCATTTCCTCTTTGATATTTGGCTTAGGCCATTCCGTTACCGTCTTAACGGATGGCGACATCGTCATGATGATCTTAACGGTTATCAATGCCTTGTTCTTTGGCTTCATGGCCATTGAGATGTATATGCTCTGTGGCAGTGTTATCCCTGGTATGATCGTTCATTTCCTCTTCGACTTCGAAACGAAATTCATTCTGATGAGTGGCAATGATTTATTTATCGCGGAGATAGTTCGCGCCGCTTTGATGGCCCTCATTGCCATATGTTTTGCGGTCGTTTTGCATAAGAAGGCATTGGATCAGAACAAGAACGAAAACAGCACCGACGTTTAATCAGTGCTGCCGTTTTCTTATAACTCTGAGCAAAAGCCTCTTTTGCCCGTGTCTTCTTTGTCGACGATTTCGAAGCTGGCGCCAAGACCTAAGATACAGCCGATCTTTTTGATCAGTATCCTCTTATTTGGGTCATCGACGTCTTTGATGAAAGATTCCATATCCGAATTGTCGATATGAAGATGGGTCATTGAGCAAAGCCTTTCCTTGCCGAAGATATTCTTCTTCACGAGACAATCGACGTATGTCTCATTTGGGTCTTCGTAGAACTTCAAGATGATGTTGCCGAGGTTCCATTCCGGGGATTCCCCCAAGGTTATGGTTCCTTTATGGATGTTTGAGAAATAAGTGTTCATGGTTGGAACTACGCATATAGCGGTGAGAAGTCGTAAGAAGACACGGCTGTATATCTGGTACTGCCTTTGATCATCGTTTTGTAATCCATGATCTCGAAGGTGTTGCCGGCGATGGTGAGCTCATAGTCCGGCACTCTTTCTTCGATCGCTGTGGCAGTTTCCCGTTTGAAGATGATTTTGTTGGCGTTTTCGAGGACTTTTGTTCCAGAAGGGCTACGCTTTTCAACGGTTATTTCTGTGTGCTCATCTCTGAAACGATAGTAGTTTTCGCCGTTACTAAGAGCGTATTTAAAATCTCTGCTGCCGGTAAGGGCCGTGTAGAAAGAGCCACCGCTCTCTAGGAACGCTAAGTGTTCGTTGAGAGTATAAGTCTCAGCGTTCGTTTTGTAGTTATAGTGGCCGACTGGGTAGCTATGATCCACTAAAGCAGGATCGATTTCAAAGACCGTACCTTCCAAAAGGCTGTAGCTGTAATTCGCTGCGTATTCTTCGTTGGCGACGCTGACATACATAAAAGGAAATTCCTCTTCGCTAAACGAATTGAACGGTGCGCCTGGAATAAATTCATGAGAAAACTCGGTGAGGCTTTCTTTTGCGAAGCTCCAGCCCATTGCCTCCTTTAAAGTCTTGGCATCAGGCGAAGGCTCAAGAGTGTCGAATTTGAAGATTATCGTTGTTTCCAAGCTGTCGAGAAACACTTTAACGGAAACCGATTGTTTCTCGATGTCTTCGGAATCAAGCTTCCCAAAGAAACTTACGACGACATTATCCTGACGGTTGTTGGAGACAGCTTGTTTGAAAAGGGCATGTCCGCTATAACCGACAGGCAAATGGGCCGGCAAGTCGCTGTAATCGCCGCTGTTCCTTGTGATTGTTGAGGTGATGCAGTAGGCCTTATCCACACATGCATGTTCGATAACGAGCGTATGGCTATCGGGATATATAAGGACGCCTAGATCTTCCACCGGCGGTTGTGATGGCATCAACGGCATCACCGTTCTGGCGCTATCCGCCGTAGTCACGCTTAACGTAGAGGAATCAATCTTGAGGAAGTTTTGCCAATCTATGCCGATAGTGCGATGCAAATATACGAAAGTGCCTTTGCCCATTAAGCGGTTAAGCTCTATGACGTTATCAGTGTTGAAGATATCGTCGTTGTATTTTTTGACGACTATCTCGTGGTCTTCAAAGAAGAATTCATAGTCGTATTTACCAGGTTCGTCCAATTTATATAGCTCGGTGTCGTTGTGGTAATCGTACACGCCAATCCACTTGCCAGCACTCTGTCTTGAGCGGCCATCGCCACTCGTATAAACGAAATCGAGATAGCCATCTTGATTGATGTCGGCGAAGAACAAAGTGAAAAGATCGCGTAGAATCCTTGTTTTCGTTTCTTTGATATAAAGATCGCCCAGTTCCAGAGTGAATTCCTCATTCAGGTTATCGATTCTAAAAGAATAGCCATCGAGGGGGATGCGCTCGTCTGCTTGCATAACGACCATAACTTCTTTATCGAGATCGCGAAGACGGACTTCGGGGGTGATGCTGCTAGAAGCTTCGCTGCCAAGGATTTCAGGAACGCTCGTTCCTCCTGAACAGGTAACGGATTGAGTACCACTAGAAGATTCAGGAACGCTTCCGAGCGAATCGTCAACTCTTGGCATATCTTGGCAGCTACTTAACGCAAAAGCGCTCAGCAATATGGCGAATAATGATTTGGTCTTAATGCTTTTCATAAGATTGCCTCCTATTATGCCTCTGCCAATAAGACGGACAAAGGTGGCAAAACCGCTCACCTTACTGCTCATAATTTCACAAGATAAGAAAAAAAGCACTTTGTATTTCACAAAATGCCTGCTTTCGATTGGTGCCCCGCCGCAGAGTCGAACTACGAATTGATCCTTACCATGGATCTGTTATGCCGTTTAACTAGCGGGGCAGCGAGTAGAATTATAGTTTCTTAAGAAACAACGCGCAAGAGTTAATGATTATTTCGTTTCCTTGCCTATCAAATCATAGACCATCGCATTGTCGATCCTGACTTTTACGATGTCGCCCGGCTTATGTTTTTCCGCGCTCCAAAAATAGATGTTTCCATCGATGTCGTCTGGGGCATTCCAGTATGAGCGGAGAGTGTACATGTCCCTCTTCTTGTCATATCCCGTGACGATTCCTTCCATCACTTCCCCTATTCTTCCTTTGTTAAGGCGGTAGGAGATTTTCTTCGCTAAAGCCATGATCTCATCTTTTCTTTTGAGCGCGGTCGCGTGTCTCACCTGATGAGGCATGTTATACGCGGCTGTTCCTTCTTCTCTTGAGAAGGTGAAAACACCAAGATGGTCAAAAGGAATCTCCTCTAAGAACTTCACTGTCTCATCGTGTTCCGTCTTGGTTTCGCCTGGGAAACCGGAGATGAGGGTGGTTCTGAGGACGGCTTTTGGTATCATGGCCTTGATCTTGCGGAAAAGGACTTTCATCTCCTCCACCGTTCCGTGTCTATTCATTAAACGGAGCATCTTATTGCTCGCGGTCTGGATCGGGACATCGAAATATGGCGCGATGGTCTTGGAGTTCTTGATGAAGCGGAGTTCCTCATCGGTGATCTCCTCCGGATACATATAAAGGACCTTGATGCTATAGAAGCCCATGTTGTCGAGGGCGTGCATGAGTTTAACCATGTCTGGCCCGTCTTTGATGTCGCAGCCATAATGCATCGGGTCTTGGGAGACGAGAGCGATTTCCTTCACCCCTTTGGCTTTGAGGATGAGGGCTTCGGCGACGATCTCCTCAAGCGGGCGGGACTTCATCCTTCCTCTGATATAAGGAATCGCGCAGAAAGAGCAGAAATTGTCGCAGCCATCGGAGATTCTTAAGTATGCAAAATATGGAGCGGTCGAGATCATCCTTCTCATCGGATTGAGCTGGATGATGCCTTTCTCCCCTAAAAGCTCCATGACGAGGAGGTTCATCTTCGGATAGTCGCGAAGAGGGACCCAAAGGTCGACCTCAGGGATGGCTTTCTTTAGCTCTTCGAGGCTACGCTCGACGAAGCAACCGGTGACGATGAGCTTGGCTTGTCTATGGGAGGCCATCTCAAGGATGGTGTCTATTGCCTCTTTCTTGGCAGGCTCGATGAAGCCACAGGTATTGACGATGATAACATCGGCTTCTTCCGGGTTTGGGGTAATCTGAAAACGGTCTCCTGGGAAGGAGGCGAGCATCATCTCACTATCCACTAGGTTCTTAGCGCAGCCTAGGGAGACCATTCCAATTCTCTTCATGTTTAGTTAAGGGCTTCTTTGAGGAAAGCGTCATAGGCCTTCTGTGACTTCTCGTCTTCTTTGAAGACGGCAACGTTCTTAAGTATGTTGCGGCAGACTCTGTTGATATATGTTGCGACGTCTAAGGATGGGTTCTCTTTCATCGCATTGATCATATCCTCGAAGAGAGCCATATCTGGGTACTCTTTGAGGTATTCCTCTTTGCTCATGTTGACGGATTTCTCCGCTTCGACCATCTGGCGCTCTAAACGGGCTGGGAGGATGAATTGGCCAGCGCATTCGATAAGGCCGATGCCCTCCTTCTTGATGGCGTGGTATTCAGGATGGGCGTGGAAGACGCCGTCTGGATATTCTTCGGTCGTGATATTGCAGCGTAAGACGATGATGAGCTGATATTCGTCTCCGCGTTTTAAGGCGTAGGAAGTAACCGTGTTGTGCTTGTTGCCTTCGCTTTCGTGGATGATGCCAAGCTCTTCGTTGTCATAGGCTCTCCAGGCGTTAAGGATCTTCTCACCGAGGTCCATGATCTCTTCTTTGTCGGTTCCAGAGATGCGGATTGTGTTCGTGTAATAGTCCACTTTCGCGACTTTCGTGCCGGATTTGCTGGTGAAAATGACTTCTTTGTCTTTCGCAGCAAAGAGAGGAAGCACTGGCGATCCGCCTTGGAAATGCTCGTGATTTAAGATGGAACCACCGACGATCGGGAGGTCGCTGTTGCTGCCCATGAAGAAGACCGGGAACTGCTCGACGAAGGAAAGGAGACGGTCAAAGGTCTTCCTTTCGACTTTCATCGGGATATGGTCCTCTTTGAAGGCGATGCAATGGTTACGGAAGTATCCGTATGGGGAATACTGGAGGTACCATCTCTCCCCAGCAAGGGTAAGAGGGACGTACCTGATGGTCATTCTGGCGGCGTGTTTGTCATCGCCGTAATAGCCAAGGTTCTCAACGCAGAGGGCGCACTTCGGATAGTTCGTCGAAGCGGTCGTCAAGAGCTTAGCGATGTCCTTGTTGTTTTTCTCAGGTTTGGAGAGGTTGATGGAGACACCGATATTTGGGCCGTCCTCGAAGGTGGCGATCCATTCTTTGTTGCGCTCAACCTTTGTCTTCTGGAAATAATAATTGCTCGTACCAAGGGCTTTTAGGAACTGGAGAGCGGTCGTTGGATCGCTGGCTTTGAATTCTTCGAAAGCGCCGTTAACGAGGCTTGGGAGAGGAGAGACGATGCCAAGAGCGAAATCGGCTTTTCTTTCCGCTTCTTTCTCGTCGTCACCATGGAGAAGGCAATACTCGACGATCTCGGAAACGAGGTTGTCAGGGACTTCCATGTTCTCGATGTCTCTCTTATTGATCTCACCTTCGTAAGGCTCAGTGGCTCCGAAGAAATGGAGAAGGATATTCTGGAGGTAGATCTTGTCGCTATCTAGAAGATAGAGATGCTTTTCGGCATAATAAATGAGTTCGGCGATTATCTTGCTAATCATGATGGCGTACTCCTAATTGGATTTCGTTACTTGGTTTTGAAGACATAGGTGATCATATTGACCTGGACCCTCCCCTTCTTTTGGAAGGCTCCTGGCTTAATGACATCTAAGTCGTCGAAGCGGGGTTCTAAGGCTAAGCCTGAGTACATTTCCTCTTCGTTCCCGTTGGTGAGCGTTCCACCCCCTGGGAAGTTATCAGCATAACATGTTATGGCTGGAAAAGTTGTAAAGATTTGCAAAGAAGCAATAGGACTCTCGAGTGTCAGGAGAGGTTTTTCCATCGCGGATTTGTCTTTGCGGTAGTCTATACACTTAGCGTTCGTCCTGATGAAAACATGGTCCAAACCGTTGGTTGGGAGCTTTGCTAAATCCTTGTTTGGCAAGGCCTCATCGAGGGAAATGCCTTTGCGGAAATCGAGATTCTCCGGGACCTTGATGAATTCTTTGGCGACGCATCCCTCATCGAAAAGGGAGACCCGGTCCGCATCAAGGGTGAATCTATGATTCCTGATGTTTTTGTATCCGCCCAAATTGAAATAGGCGTGATTCGTTAGCCTTGTGTAGGTGTCTTTGGTTGGTTTGCCGGCGATGAATTTGATGTCGATGACGTTCTCTTTCTTGTGGATGATGTATCTCACGTTGATCATCTGCTCACCTGGTAGGCCTTCTTCACCGTCTTGGAGCATGTAGAAGAAATCCACCACCGCGCCTATTCTCTTTTCACGGATATCATAGATCCATGGCTTGTAGCATAGAGCGTCTTTGCCAGCGTGAAGGGTGTTCTTCCCATCGTTTTGGTCGAGACGATATTCTTGGCCGCTGATGGTGATCTTCGCGTCTTTGACTCTGCCAGCGATTCTGCCGACGGTCTTGCCGAAGTAAGAACGAGTGTACATCCACTTCTCGAAGTCTTTGCAAGCGATGGTCATCGGCTTGTCGTTGATTCTGATTTCATAAATGGACGCGCCGAAATCGCAGAGGGTGACCTCCATTTCGGCGTCATTTCTAATGACGACCATGCGGCAGCGGCTATTCATCGTCTCGCCTATTTGCATGAGGGGTCAGCCTCCATATAGATGGCTTTGAGCTCTTCTGCTCCGAGAATCTTAGGGACAGGATAGAGAGGGTTGGCTTCGTGGAGGGCGGCCTTCACGAGGTCATCGAGGTCCTCTTTCTTGATGACATGGTCGAAATGGGCTGGGATGCCAAGAGAGTACTTAAGCATCTTGACGTAATCGATAAAGGCTTTGGCGGCCTTATCAGTCTTCGATTCTGGATGGACGATTTCGATGAGTTTTGCCAAATCCGCAAGCTTTTTGTGGGCCTTTTTGCCAAAAGCCTCAAGAACATACGGGAGAAGAACGGCGTTAGCGAAACCGTGTGGGACGTTATACTTTCCGCCTATCGCATGGGCTAAGGCGTGGACATATCCGACGTATGAACGGGTGAAGGCAACACCCGCGAGATAGGAGGCGTAAATCATGTTCTTGCCTGCTGCTAAGTTATGAGGGTCTTGGTATAAACCAAGAAGGTTATGGTAGATGATGTTGACCGCGTATAGGGCGCATTTCTTCGTCTTTCTCGTTAAAGCGTTTCCGATATAGGCCTCCACCGCATGCGTCAAAGCGTCCATGCCGGTCGCGGCGATGGTCTTTGGAGGGAGGGTCTCTAAGAGAGTCTCATCGAGAATCGCATAATCCGGGACAAGCTTAGGATCGTTGATCGCGTATTTTGATCTGGTCTCCGGATCGATGATGACCGCGGCCACGGTGGCTTCGCTTCCGGTTCCGGCTGTCGTTGGGATGGCAACCAAGCACGGGTATTTCTTCTTGACCTTGAAAAGGCCTTTGAGGGAAGAGATGTCTTTGGTGTCGTTAGAGATACAGGCTCCGATGATCTTGGCGACGTCGATCGCGGAACCACCGCCAAAGGCGATGATTGAATCGATGCCTTCCTCTTTGACAGCATCTAAGGCAGGAAGAACGCTGTTGAAGGTTGGGTTTGGCTCAACTCCGAAATAGAGGGAATACTTAAGCCCCTTCTGCTCTAAAGCATCAGTCAATGGTCCGATCTTCCCGATCTTCTCAAGGATTGGATCGGCGACGATGAGAGGTTTCTTGTAGCCGTTCTCAGCAATGATGTCGGCGGCTTTGACATAAAAAGCAGGACCTTTGATGGTCTTTGGTTCCGGGAATTTGATGAGTGGCATCCCGATTTTGTTCAAAACGAACTGATAGGTACGGTACCCAGCGACTTTGAAAATATTCATAACTTTGATGACATTGTAAACCTTAAAAGGGTTTAATGCATCAGTTAGGCGTTACGGGCAGCGAGTTTAGCGTCAATCTCAGCGAAGGCTTTTTTGTTGTAGATAGGGAGAATCGGGATGTAGGCGAGAATCGAAAGCATCCAGCTGATAGGCCAGCAGATCCAAAGCAATGGTAGAGTATGAATCTCAGGGATATTGGCCCAGATGAAGGTGATGTAGACGATTCTCATGACGGTGACGAAAAGAATGGTGATGAGGGTTGGGGTTTTGGAATGCCCAAGGCCCCTAAGATAGAAGGAACAGACATCCATATAGCCATCAAGGACATAGGTAAGGCCAACGAGGGTGATTCTCATCGTGCCCACTTCAAGGGCCATCTTGAAAGCACTCTCGAGGAAGGTTCCGGATTCGTCGGTGAAGGCTTTCGGAGAGACGAATAAACCGATCAACTGATAGCGAAGGAAATACGAGATGAGGCCTAAGGAAACGCCGATGATGGTTTCGTACATCATCGAGATCCAGAACACCTTCTTGAGGTTCTCTTTCTTGAGGGCACCATAGTTCTGCGAGATAAACGAGGAGACGGCTACGGCAAAGCCGTTCATGGCGATCCAAATGTAATGCTCAATCTGAATCGAGGCGGTGTTTCCTGTCACCGCAACCTCACTTGGCATGTCGGCGGTTGAGAAGCCATTAACACCAGTCTGGATGAAGATGTTCGAGAAAGAGAAAACGAATGACTGGATGCCAGCAGGAATACCGTTTTTGAGGATTTCCTTGGTCTCTTTCTTGTAGATGGTCCAATCCTTCCAGGAGAAGACCGCGAAGGATTCTTTGTTATGCGAGAGGAAGAAAAGGATGAGAAGGGCTTCTAAGAACTCAGCGATGACAGTCGTGATTGCAACACCGACAACGTCGAGGTTAAAGACCATGACGAAGAGGAAGTTAAGGCCGATATTGACGATGCCACAGATAAGCAAAACATAAAGAGGACGTTTGGAATCGCCCATGCCTCTAAGGAGAGCGGAGCCGAAATTGAAGACCATCAAGAACGGCATGCCAAGGAAGTAAATGCGAAGGTAGGCAATGGCTTTGTCGATATAGAGGTCCGGCGTCCTCATTAACTCCAAAAGAGCCGGAGCGACAAACCAGGCCGCAATAGCGAGGAAGACGCCCGAGAACAACGAAATGATGACGGAACTCTGAACGGTTCTTCGAGCGGTCTCTTTGTCATTCATTCCCCTGGCTTTGGCGATGACGACGTTGGCGCCTACTGATATGCCGACGAATAAACCGATGATGAGATTGATGAGAGCGCTGTTGCTTCCAACCGCGTTCATCGAGGTATATCCACCGCCGAAATTGGAGACTACCAATTCGTCGACCGAACTATAGAACATCTGGAGGAAAGAAAGGAGAACCATCGGGATGGCGTATAGCGGAATGGTCGCAAAAAGATTGCCTTCCGTGAGGTTGATCTGACCGCTGAAGATGCGGTGAAGTTTTTGGCTAAAGGACTCTTTCTTCTCCACGAGGACATATTCTAGTTTTTTCTAGGATAAATTCCTAGAAGAATGCGTGGCGACCTTTCTTTTTGAAAATTGGCAAAAAGAAAAATCCCCCGTTTTTGCAGGGGATATTTCAAAAATAGCTAGTTTTTGATGGGGTTTTTATTGAGGCTTGTAGGTGTCTCTAATGATCATCAAAACACCAGCGATGGGGTCAACGAAGATAAGGGAGCAGATGGAGAATCCAATGCCGTATGGCTCATTCTTCTCAGCCTGTTTGAAGGCGTGCATCGTCATTGGGATCATCCAGATGAGAGGGATGAGCAGGAAGCCACAGGCGACGGTTGGAATGATCATCAAGATTTTGATGGCGAGATCAAGTCCGGTTTGGGCCTCGCTCGCGACTTTATCCTTTTTGGAGGAATCGACGACCTCAGCCTCCTCATAGCGATCGTCTTCCGAATACCTGTCCTGAAGCGCGCCGCAAGATGGGCAGAACTTGTTTCCGTTCTCGACTTCTTTCCCGCAGTGATGGCAGAAATGTTTCATGATTATTCTCCTTTTATTTCATAAGGGGCAGTCCAATCGATGCCCGCTTTAAGAAGCAATTGGCGTTTCTTGATGTTGTAGTTCTCAAGAGTGAACTCCTCTTGATGAGAGGCGAAATGCTCTCTGAGAGCAATATTAACCCCATCGATGATTTTTGGGAATAGAGGGTTGCTCTCAATCGGATCATGGACGATGGACGGTTTCTCTTTCTCAAGGGCGAAGAGCCTTTTCCCCTCCTCCAAGCCGAACATCATGATGAGGGATTCATAGGTTGGGAAGAGATTCGCTCTTTCTTCTTCTGGATATCTATAGACAAGGCGGATTTCTCTTTCTTTGGCGAATATGGCGTCTTTTGCATCCTGAGTTTGGAAAGCATAATAAGCCGCTTCGTCATAGCACTCTCTTTCCTTGTCGACATCCTCAAGGTAATCAAAGGCTTCGGCTAATTTGAGATATGAGATACGTAATTCTTCCTTGCTGAAGGTTTCTTTTCTGGTTTGGAGGAGCTTATACGCCTCATTAGCGGCATCTCTCCCCTTCCATGGCTCTTCGGCGTTGTTGACCGAGTGGAAATAAAGGAGATCGATAGCGACGAGTTCGCCAAAGGATTCGATCTTGCCCTCTTTGAGGAGTTGCTCCCTGAAAGAGAGAACGAACTGGGAAAGGTCCTTCCTCTTGTCTTTCATGACCTTCTCAAAGAGATATTCGTATGAGGATTTGATTTCCTCTTCTGTGCTGGTTTTAGGGTTCTTCTTCATAATTTCGCCTTAAATAGTATCGGTTTTCGATTCTTTCATTGCAAGTTTCATGTTATCATGAAAAAGACAAACGAACGCTATTTAATCGGTAAGTTTTTACGCTAAATGGCTTTACAAAGAATCGGTTCTTGCTAAAATTGAGAACGGTTCTCAAATTCGTTGTATTGGAGGCCTATATGACTACCAGAGCAAAATACAGCACGAAACAAAAAGAGATCCTCCTCGAGTTCTTTAAGCAGAATCCTGGCGTTCACCTTACCGCCGGCGATGTCGTTAACCACCTTAAGAACGAAGGGGCGAATATTGGGCAAGCCACCATTTACCGTAACTTAGAGAGTTTGGTCAGTGACGGCGTCATCGCCAAATTCAAGATCGATGATGATAGCCCTGCTTGTTTCGAATACATCTCTCCTGATGAGCATATGGGCGATGAAGAGGACTGCTACCACTGCAAATGCTCTAGTTGCGGCAAGATCATCCATGTTAGCTGCGAGGATGTGAAAGCCCTGCAAGAACACTTCATGGAAGAGCACGGTTTCAAGATCGACCTCAAGAGGACGGTCTTCTACGGGCTCTGCGGCGACTGTTCTTCATCAAAGTAACTTAAACCAATGCATTGAGTTTCTCTGAACCCTGAACCTTAGAGGAACCACAATGAAAAAATCTTTACCTATACTCCTTGCGTCTTTTCTTATGGGCGCAGGGCTTTCCGCTTGCTCAGCACCAAGCTTAAATAACGACAAACTCGAAATCGTCACCACCATCTTCCCAGAATACGACTGGACGAGAGAAATCCTTGGCAAAAACCCAGCGAATGCCGAAGTCACCATGCTTCTCGATAACGGCGTCGACCTCCATAGCTACCAGCCAACCGCGAAGGACCTCATTAAGATCTCCGACTGCGATCTTTTCATCTATGTCGGAGGCGAATCCGATGAATGGGTTGAAAGAGCCTTAGAGCAAAGCACCAACAAAGACATGGTCGTCATTAACCTCCTTGAATCCCTTGGTGACAAAGTCAAAGAAGAGGAAGTCAAAGAAG